>ENA-ORFA01000559-ORFA01000559.1-marine-metagenome-genome-assembly--contig:-NODE-559-length-15632-cov-5.280810_pt1 | contig 15632 bp, 6 predicted proteins | sample MGYA00248621_ERZ508587 | MGnify/ENA primary metagenome ERZ508587 (study PRJEB26250, sample SAMN06266239) | marine metagenome | isolation source: Columbia River Estuary | place: USA:Columbia River Estuary... | reverse complement strand
GATTCAGCATAGTTCAAGGAGTCCGGAACCGCAGGGTCGTAGAGTAGGTGCTTGAGCAAAATGCGGTCGAAAGTTTCATTAATGATCCCGGCAAAACCGGCAATCACGAGTGGAATCGCATAGCGCCACATTCTTTTGTAGAGCCCCCAGTCTCTTACAAACAACACCTTAAAAATGCTGTCGTAGAGTAAAAGAGGTTTGGCTAAAGACGAAATGAGGTTGGCTAGCAAGATAAAAAGAACGCCCTCTTCTGGTCTTTCGGCACTGAAGAAGAAGACCATTGCAATGACGTTGAGCGCAATATTAAGGCCAATACTCGTCATTTGGATGGCTGCAAAGCGCAGTGCTTTTTCCTCAGCTCTGAGCCGCGCTAGTGGCAAGGCGGTTATGGCGTCGATCATGACAATCGTTCCGAGCAGCACAACGTATTCGTTGTGGCCTTCGAATAGCAAGGCGGAAGCAATATCATTATTGAAGTAAAGGAGAATGAGGTAAAAAAAGGCGTTGATGCCAACCACCGACCAAAAAGCAGCACCGTAAGCCTTATCTTTGTCGCCTTCGTTTTGCAAAAAGCGAAAGAAAGCAGTTTCCATTCCGAAGGTGAGTAACACAATCAAAAAGGCAACCCAAGCATAGAGTTCGGAAATGACGCCGTAGTCAGATGTTTGGGCAAAATAGTAGGTGTGAAGCGGAACCAATAAGTAGTTAAGCAGCCTTCCCAAGATGGAAGGCAAGCCGTAAATGGCTGTCTGGCCAACTAATTTTCGGATCGGGTTGCTCATGCTTTAGCCTCTGAAATTCGGCTTGCGTTTTTCTAGAAATGCGGTGGTGCCTTCTTTGAAATCTTTTGTGCCAAAGCATTTGCCAAATTCTTCAATTTCTACTTGATAGCCGTTTACACCACTTGTAAAGCCTGCATTGACACAGCGAATGGCAGCCGCAATGGCCAAAGGCGAGTTTGCCAGTATTTTTTGAGCCATAGCCTCGCAGGTAGCGAGCAGTTCGCTTTGCTCTACTACGGCATTAACCAAGCCCCATTGCAAAGCTTCATCTGCCTTGAGCATGCCGGCAGTAAAAATGAGCTCATTGGCTTTGCCGCGACCCACCAGTTGGGCCAAACGTTGGGTGCCGCCATACCCTGGGATCACGCCGAGAGATGTTTCGGGCAGCCCCATTCGGGCATTGCTGCTTGCAATGCGGATGTGTGCTGCCATAGCGAGTTCCAAGCCACCGCCAAGAGCAAAGCCGTTCACGGCGGCAATAACTGGTGTGCTGAGGTGTTCGATAAAATCAAATAAGGTTTGTTGGCCGCACAGGGCGAGTTCACCGCCTTGTGCAATGCTGAAATCTGCAAATTCTTTGATGTCAGCGCCAGCCACAAAAGCCTTTTCACCGCTTCCGGTAAGCACGATAGCACCAACACCTGCATCGGCATCGGCGGCCGCAAGAGCATTATGGAGCGCGTCAATGGTGTCTTTATTGAGTGCGTTGAGTTGTTGCGGGCGGTTTATTGTTAAAAACGCAATTTGATGGCGAATTTCGGTAAGAATGAGCGCTTCCATAGTTTAAAATTGATGCGATAAAGATAAGTAGAATAATGTTGTGGTGTGCCTCAGTGCGGAATACTGATTCTGAAGGTGGTTCCTTTGTCGGGTTCTGATTTCAGGACGAAAACCTTTCCTTTGTGGTATTCTTCTACAATGCGTTTCACGAGGGTGAGGCCAAGCCCCCAGCCGCGTTTTTTGGTCGAGTAACCAGGTTCAAAGATGGTTTTGAACTGTTTGGGCGTGAGCCCCTTTCCGGTATCTGAGATATCGATGTGTACCCATTCGGCAACCTCTTGGATATGAATGCGCAAGGTGCCGATTCCTTCCATGGCATCGACAGCATTTTTACAAATATTTTCCACGACCCACTCGATCAATGACGCATTGTGCAAAACAATCAAAGGTCTTTCGCCATCGAGCTCAAACTGCATTTCTACTTTTTGTGACAGCCGCGCCTTGAGGTAATTGAGGTTGTTTTCGATGGTTTCGGCTAAATCTCCTTCCGTTAGCTTGGCTCCCGAACCAATTTTGGAGAAGCGATCAGTGATTTTTTCCAAGCGCTCGAGGTCTTTGTGCATTTCTTGGGCAATCATGGGGTCTATATCTTGTTGTTCGAGATAAGCAACCCAAGCCATCATGGAAGATAGAGGCGTACCCAACTGATGCGCAGTTTCTTTGGCCATTCCGGCCCAGACTTGGTTCTGTTCGGCCTTGCGGTACATCGAAAACAACAAGTAGCCAATCAACACAATAAGGCCTAATATGCCGAATTGGAGATAAGGTAGCCAAAACAATTGTTGGACTTCTTCACTGTCTTTGAGGTAGAGCAATTTGGTTCCGCCATTGATATTGAGTTCAATAGGTGGATGCCCTTTTTTCATTTCTTGAATCGTTGCACTGATTTGAGCTGGAGCCAACTCCTTTTTTGACAAATTACTGGCCTCAACGTGCTTTGTTTTCGGGTCGTATAACAGAACAGGCACCAAGCTTTTTTGATCGGTGAGGTCAGCATTGAAAGATCGGATCAAGGAGTCTGAATGAGACTGAAGGCGAATCAGTTCTTTCGAAAAACCATGACAGAGCGTCATGTACATGTCTTCAAAAACTTGAATTTGGTAACTACGGCCTGCTGCAATCCAATCTTTGGCAAGGGTTTGAAGACCTGATTTGAGAACGCTTGTATCGATGTTTCGAAATTGAGATACCGATTGGTCATCATTGAGCAAGATAAATGGAATGTCTTTGTTGGCTTCGATAATGGCGAGTGCAAAATCGACATCTTGACTCGTGCCAAGGTCAGAAGCACTCAGTAGGTTTCGATTCGCACGCACAACGAGTTCGATTTTTTCGCGTTCTTTTTCTTGGAGTGCCGTAAAGATTTCGCTGCTTAGCTCCACGAGTTCTGCTTTTTTGCGCAAGGCAAGTGCCCACTGTTGGGCTTTACCGCGCTCGCGCTCGCCAATTTTACGGATGCTTTGATTGGAATAAAACAACGAACCACCCACAATGGCCAAAGCCAAGATGACTAAAAATAATTTCCAGCGCTGTTTAGAGGCGTATAAATCCATTGAACGAATTTACTGAAAAATTGGTGCGTTGAGCCCCAACACTTCGGTTTCTACTAGCGCACAAACGCGATTGAAGTCAAAATGTTGTTCGAATAAGGCCTTATTGAACGCGGGATAGTCTTTTTCAAGCACTTTATCGATGGCGAAATTCAATGAATCGGCCTGCATGGGATCATAACACACCCCTCCCTTGTAGGCGTCAATGATTGCTTTCGTTCCGCCGTTGTTAACGCCAACGACGGGGCAGCCATTCCAAAGCGCTTCGAGCGTAGCCATCCCTACAGTTTCAAAGTTGGAGGCCATGACCACGAGGTCGGCTGCGCGGTAGACGAGCGCCATGTTGTGCTGAAATCCTGCCCAGATGACGGCATTGCTTTTGGGGTGCTTTTTAATTTCCCGCTGAAGAGCCGTATAATAGACTGATGGTTCATCAGGAGTGCTTTCACCCACAAATATCAATTGTTCATCCGTGTTGGTTCGTTGCGCAAAGCTTTCCCAAACAAAAGCTTGCTGTTTTTTAGGGTCTATGCGACCAACTAAAAGGAATAGTTTTTTGTCTATTGGCCATTGAAGTTGATTTCGAGCCTCTTCTTTTGTAAACGTGGTATTCAAATGGAGTACAAGCCCAGAAGGGATTTCCTTCACTTTTCTATGTGAAATTCTGGTTTGTTGAAACACTTGCAACCGAAGATAGGGCAGAGGGCAAATCCAAGTATCGATACAGGCATAGCGCAGGGTCCTGAATAGTTGTGTTTTCTTGCCGCCGAGCGCCATTTCCATGAAGTAATGCACCCGCACTTTCCCGAATGAAAAAAAGCGCACCGACGCGGCAATGCTCAGCTCTCGGTTGTTTCTCAGGATCAAATGCAGGTATGCTTCTTGCCTCAATTTCTTGGCAAGACTCCTTGCAAATAACCATTGGTAATGCTTGGGTTTTTGCGCAATTATATATAAAGGTATGTTTGCTTGTTTGGCAGCTTGCGCAACTGGGCTTTGAGAATTGGCAATGAGCAAGACTTGGTGTCCGCGCTGTTGCATTTGTTGGGCGTTGCGCAATTGGTTCATTTCCAAACCACCCCATCCCTCAGATAAACACAAATATGCCAAGCGTTCCATATACTGATTGCGAAAGTAGACAGATTTGACCTAACTTTGAACCCATGAAAGACTTCAAAACAATGCTGCTCAAACCTTGGTTTGTTTTTTTGTTCAGTTTTATTTTGATTGCCGGCACTCTTATCCTATTGAGTCTCAATTTATTTGAAGGAGAAATCGTGTACGAGCACCATGGTAAAAAATACATCTTAGAAGCGCCTTTGAGCCTGGCCTATTTTGTAGGTTTAGGCTATCAGGAGTCAGAAATGGAAGGGGTCGTCGATTTCTATTTGACCAAGCGCGGCTATATGCTCGCTTTCAGTTTGGTCCTTGGATTTCCGATCTTATTGGCTTACCGATCTTTTTTGGCCAAGAAAAATAAATAATTACAAGCTTTTGGTTCGCCCACCATCGACAGGCACATTGATGCCATTGATGTAAGATGCCGCAGGCGAGGCTAAAAATGCAACTGCCGCCGCAACTTCTTCTGGTTCCGCGATGCGCTTCATCGGGCTTTCCTGACCCATTTCAGCTAAAATTTCAGCGATACTTTCTCCGGTTTTGTCGGCTTTGACTTTGGCAATTTCGGTGAGGCGTTGGGTGTTGGTTGCGCCGGGCAATACGTTATTGACGGTTATGCCATGAACGGCTAGTTCGTTGGCAAGTGTTTTTGACCAATTGGCAACTGCCCCGCGAATGGTATTGGACACCCCAAGATTGGGAAGCGGTTGCTTCACTGATGTTGAAATAATATTGATGATGCGCCCAAACCCTGCTGCTTTCATGCCAGGAACCAACGCTTGCATCAAAATGTGATTGCAAACTAAGTGCTGATTGAACGCGGCTAGAAATTCTTCAATCGCTGCATCTACAATTGGCCCACTCTTAGGCCCACCCGTGTTATTGACGAGCACATGGATTTCTCCATTTGATTGGACAAAGTTGTCGATCGCAATTTTGAGACCCGAAGGATTTGTAAAATCGGAAACAAAATAATGATGGATCTGTCCTCTAGAAATGTCAAGAGTTGCTAGTGATTCTTGCAAACGTTCTTCGTTTCTTGCGGTTAGTACAACAGAAAATCCGTCGTTGGCAAGTTGCTGGGCAATGGCCAAACCAATACCTTGGGTGGAACCGCAAACGAGAGCGCGGAATGGAAAGTTGGGTGTTTTCATTGCGGTAAAATTAATAATTGCCGACAGACAATTTCAATTGATAATGAGGCTTTTTTGTTTTTTAAATTTTTAACAATATATTTGCGAGTCTAAAAATCATTATCATGGGTAAAATTACTACACTAAAACCATTTCGATTTATCGCTTCTGTTCTTGCGGTGCTCACTTTGATGGTTTCCAACTTGCAAGCTCAGGTCGCTGTGACTGCAACTGCCGGAACCGCCACTGGAACCTACACCACAGTAAGCGCTGCGTTTACCGCAATCAATGCCGGAACGCACCAAGGCGTGATCAACATCACGATTTCTGCCAACACCACAGAGCCCGCAGCTGTTGTTGCGTTGGTCAATAGTGGTTCCGGAGCAGCTAGCTACACTGGCATCACCATTAAGCCGTCTGGTAACGTAACTGTCAACTCGGCTGCTACGCCAACTACCAACCGTGGCCTAATAGAATTGAATGGTGCAGACAACGTAACCATCGATGGTGATGACCCTGCAACAGCGGGTGATCGCAATTTGACTTTTCAGATGGCCGTTCTTCCAGCGGCGAGCACCACAATTACTGCAGTCATTCGTTTGTCTTCTAATTCAACAACCGGAACAAATGGTGCAAATAACAATACGGTTAAGAATTGTATTATTATTGGTTCTCGTACATCTGCTACCATCACAACGGTAAGTTATGGTATCAATATGTCAAACTACAGTACCACATCTTTGTTAACGGGTGCTTATTCGAGCATCAATACTGTTATCGAAAATAACGAAATCAGAAGATGTCACCGAGGTGTATACGCAAATGGAGCTTCGAGTCTTTATCCAAACACAGGATTAATCATTCGCAATAACATTATGGGATCTGCAACTGCAGATTTGAACATTGGTGAGCGCCCTATTTATGTTGCTTGTTCAAACACATCAGGAGTAGCAACCTCAGCTTTAATTGAAGGCAATGATGTTCGCGCTGGTGCAGTTTCTCCTACAGGCTCAGGCTACGCAACTACACTTGTTGGTATTGATTTAGGCACAGCCAACTCTAATATTCGCATTATTAGAAACAATATCCATGATATCATCCAACCTGGACTAACCTCTGGCGCATATGGTATTCAAAATGGAGGGGCCGCCAGTTGCGATAACTATTTAATCGCAAATAATTTCATCAATAACATTGTTGCGGCAAAATCTACCACTACATTGACGAGCACTTTTGCTGCATGTGGTATCCGAATTTTTGCTGGTTCTACACTCATGCGTATTGTTAACAACACCATTGTTGTAAATGCAGCTCAAGCGGGAACCACGGCAAATTATGTAAGCCATGGCGTAGTGTTTACTGCCACAACCCCAACTGTAAGCCAGTTCTTAAACAATATTGTTGTCAATAACAATACTGGCGCTGGAACTTACGCGATGTATTCTGCAAGCAATAACATTTGGACAACAGCTGTTGTAAATAATAACAATTACTACGTGCCAAATGGTTTGATTGGATACTACAATGGTTCAAACCAGGCCACTATGGCTAACTGGCAAGCGGCTATTGGCCAAGATGCCAATTCCTTCAATGTTGCTCCCAATTTCGTAAGTGTTAATGACATCCACATTACTTCTGCAGCAACTCCACTTGAGTCCGCTGGCGCGCCAGTTTCTATAACTAACGTAACAGTTGACTTCGACAACCAAGTGCGTCCGGGCCCAGTAGGTTCTGTGAACGGAGGAGCTACAAATCCTGATATTGGTGCAGACGAATTCGATGCAACCCCAATTTTAGCCCCTACAGTTACACTCGGATCAATCACTCCAATCAACTGTACAACGGCTTCGTCACACCCTGTGTCTGTAACTGCAAGTCCTGGTTCTGGTACTATGACAAGTGTGGTGCTTAATTACGCTTTTAATGGTGTGGCTCAAACGCCGATCACCATGACCAATACATCCGGTACCACATACGAGGCTACTATTCCAGCTGCCACACCTGTGAACGCTACGGTCACATGGACTGTAACAGCGACAAACTCTTTTAGTTTACCAATTACTTACACTGGTGCTGCTTACCAAGATCAAAGTTTATTGGGTGTTACAGCTGTGGCAAACAACTCTTTGTCGCCAGTTTGTGCGGGTAGCCCATCTAACTTGTCAGTTATTCTATCTGGTTTGGCTGCTCCAAACTATACTTTGCCGGTTGTAACATCTCCTTTATTCGACGAAGATTTAGGCAATGTGACTATTTCCCAAGGTGGAGTGGACATCATTAATAACACGTCCGTCATCAATAGTTTAAACGGTACAATTGGTACGGCAACAGGTACGGCGGGTAGCTATAGTAACTTTACTGCCTTTGGTCCTTACACACTCAATGCTGGCCAAACCTACAACTTCTCTCTTTCTAGTTTAACTACTGGTACTGCATTCCAAAATCACATGCGCATCTACATTGACTTGAACCGCAATGGTTCATTTGCCGATGCTGGGGAGTGTATGTATTTTGCTGCAGCCAATACTGGTGGCGCCCACACCGAAACAGGTTCATTTACCATTCCTGCTTCTGCTTTCAATGGCCTCACTCGCATGCGTGTCTTCTGTTATGAAGGAGCACCTGCAGCTGCTTATATCAACACTTTTGGTTATGGTGAGTACGAAGACTACATGATCAACATGGTTTCAACGAACAGTGGTGGTGGTTTTGTACCTGCTATTACTTCGGCTTCATGGTCTGATGGTACTACAACCCTTGGTACCGGGAACCCTTACACGATCAACCCAACTTCAACAGCCACTTATACTGCTACCGTTACCGCAGCAGGTTGTACAGTAGTTTCTTCACCTACGACAGTTACCGCTTTGGTATTACCATCTTCGGTAACAGCTACCAATAGCTCTCAGTGTGGTTCTGCCGTTCCAACAGCATCTGTTGCTTCTACAGCAGGCACATCAGGTACGGGTTCGTTCTATTGGTATAGCGCTGCTACTGGAGGGACAACCCTTCAGTCACCGCCACTAACACCTATCCCAGCTACTTCTTGTACCTATACTTTCAACCTTTTCGACTCTTTCGGCGATGGATGGAACGGTGCAACCATGCAAGTATTGAATGGTGCTACTGTTGTAGCTACTATTGGTGGTACATTCACCACTGGTTTAACAGCTACTCAAACAGTTACCCTCCAATCAGGAACAACCTATACTTTATTCTGGAATGCCGCAGGTGCTTATCCTGAAGAAGTAGGTGTTACCGTCTTGAACCCGGCAGGGGCAACCATCTATACAATGGCCCCTGTATTCCCGAACCCTAACGTGAATACAACGCTCACCACCATTATTGCAGATTGTTCGACTGCCCCACCAAGTGGATTTACCACAGGTGTTGGCTACACCACATTCCAAACTGCGGTGGCTGCTACTACAACATTCTATGTATCGGAATTGGGAACAAACGGTTGTTACAGTACACCAACACCAGTTGTAGTTACTGTATCTAACCCAGACCCTATTACATTCTCTGCTGGTGCTACACCATCAATTTGTCTTGGAGCAACTTTCAACACCACTGCATCTTCTGTGAATACTGCTTATGCTTACTCTTATGCATTATCTAGCTACACAGGTTCTGGATTGTCAGCAGGTGTAACAGGTGCATCGGTTTCTACTACACCAACAACAGCTGGTGTCTATACTTTTACAGTAACAGGAACAGATGGTATTTGTACAGCTGTTACTCCTATGCCTTTGACAGTTAATGCCCTTCCTGTGCTAACAAGTGCTACTGCAACACCAACTACCGCATGTCACAATGCAGTGGTTGATTTAGCTGCCTCAAGTATTGTTTCTGGTCCGCAGACATTGCCATCTGGATATTGTACAACTAACAACTCAGGTGGTACGGGTTCATTAATGAACAATGTTGTATTTGGTTCGATTAGCAACAACACTGCGGCATCAAACCCAACTGCAGCTCCGTATTACTCAAACTACACATTAACTACCAACGTACAGCCTGGCAACACTTATCCTTTGAGTGTTACAATCTCTCCAGCAGGAACGTATACAGGTGCTATTATCTCTGTTTGGATTGACTACAACCGCGACGGTACGCTTGCTGCTACTGAATGGCAACAAGTTGCTGTCAATGCTCCGGGTGGAACAACGGCTACTATTAACGTGAATGTTCCTGCATCAGCACAAATGGGTCTCACTAAAATGCGTATCCGTACGCGTGGTTCGGGCAACCCGAATGGGGCAGGAGATGCTTGTTCTTCTATGGGTTCTGGTGAAACAGAAGACTACTTGGTAAACATTCAAAGTCAGCCAGCTATTCCTTACTCTTACACTTGGAACTCGACACCTGTTGTCAATACAATGTTGGGCACTACAGTTGTATCCAACACAACTGCTGCGCCAACAACTCAGACTTGGACGGTTACAGCAACAGAAGCTGCTACAGGTTGTAGTAACACCATGACCACAGCTCCTGTTACTATTCAGCCAGCATTCTTGGCACCGACCACTACAGCAAGTACGCATTGTGGTAACCAAGTTCCAACAGCTAGTGCAGCTGATCCGAACGGCTTTACTACTCCAAACTTTAATTGGTATGCAGCTGCAACTTTAGGCACAGCGCTTCAGTCAAGTACAGCCAATACGTTTGGTTCGGTGATTGGTACTACAACGACTTTATACGTTACGACTACAAACCCAGCAACTGGTTGTCAATCAGATGCAACGCCAGTAGTTGTCACTGTAGCTGCACCGCCAGCGTTAACATTAAGTTCTGCTACCCTCACTACTTGTGACGGCGTTGCTTCACCAACACTTACTGTAACTGGCCCTGCTTACGATGCATTCAGCTGGTCACCTGCTTCAGGAGTATCTGGAAATGCAACAGCTGGTTATACGTTTACTGCTTCAGCTGGTACAACGTATACCCTTACTGCTTCTCAAACAACAGGAACGCTTTGTGTCAACAACGCAACTATGGCGCTCACAGTCAATCCTAATCCATTGATTACATCTGCTACAGCTGGACCTCTTTCAGTTTGTAACACGGGTACTGTGAACTTAGCTGCATCGAGTATCGTTTCTGGTCCACAAACACAGCCAACTGGTTATTGTGCGAGCAATGCAACTTCTACTGCTGATGAGGAGATTTTAAACGTAACATTCGCTACGATAAACAACTCTTCAACATGTACTACAGTTGCTCCAGGACCTGGTTCTTTATTAAGTCAATACTCGAACTATACTACATCGGTTGCAGCACCTAACCTAAATATTGGTTCGACATACAACTTGTCTGTAGAAATAGGTACGTGTAATGGTAACTATTCTAACGCGACAAAAGTATTTATTGACTATAACCGCGATGGCGATTTCGCTGATCCAGGAGAAAACGTTTATACTTCAGCGGCTGCGGTAGCTGGACCACATTTTGAATTAGGCACTGTAACCGTTCCTGCAACTGCGCTTGTAGGTGTTACAAGAATGCGTGTTGTAAACGTGGAAACAGCACCGGCATCAATTAATGCTTGTGGAACTTACACTTGGGGTGAAACTGAAGATTACATTGTCAATATTCAAGGTGTTCCAGCGGCAGTTTACACTTATGCTTGGAACACAACACCAGCTATCACAGGCACAACTGGTACTACAGTTGCCGTGAATACAGGTGCAAACGACCTTACTGCTAACTATGTTGTAACTGCAACAGACGTTGCTACAGGTTGTTTCACCAACATGACCACCAACAACATTACTGTTCGTCCTACTCCAGTTGTAAATGCTGGTCAAGATGTATTGGTATGTTCTAATAACGCAACAGAACAAGTAACACTTACCGCTACAGGTGCTGGCCCATCAGGTACATATGCTTGGACAGGCCCTGTGACGGGTGTTGTCAACGGCACACCATTTACAGTTGGTGCTACTGGCACATTCGTAGTGCTTGGAACAACACAATACGGTTGTATTGATACCGACACCTTGCTTGTTACTTACTCTACAGTTCCTCCTGCGAGCGCAGGTGTTGATCAAGCCATTTGTTTTGGTCAAACTGCAACATTTGCCGCTACAGGTTTAGCGCCTTATGATTGGACAATGACCAACTATGCAAACAGTGGTTTGGCTGGTGCTGTAACAAATAGCCCAAGTATCACCGTAACACCAACACAGCCTGGTACTTACACTTACCAAGTGAACGTTGCGAACGGTGTGGGCTGTACCAATAACGATGTTGCTACACTTACTGTTTATGCACTTCCGGTTGTGAACGCTGGTGTTGATCAAACCATTTGTAATGCTTCTCCTGTGATCCTAGCTGGTTCTGGTGCGCTTTCTTATGTTTGGAACAACGGTGTAACAAACGCAACACCATTCTTCCCGTCTGCTACTGCAACATATACTGTGGTTGGTACGGATATCAATGGTTGTCAGAATCAAGATCAAGTAATTGTAAACGTCTTGCCACAACCAATTGTACAAGGCGGTTTAGACCAAACAATCTGTGCGGGCACACCAATTATCTTAAATGCTACAACTACGTCAGCTACTCCAACAGCTGTGACTGGTTTCCAATGGAGCAACAACGTGCCTAACAACACGCAATACGTTCCAACTAACACAGGTGTACTCACTGTTACAGCTACAGGCGCTAACGGTTGTACAAACCAAGACCAAATCTTGGTGACTGTATTGGCATTGCCAACAGTTAACGCGGGTCAAGACTTCACTGTATGTGCCGGCTTGAGCGCTACGCTTAATGCTTCTGGTGCAGTTTCATATGCTTGGAACAACGGCGTTACCCAAGGCATTCCATTCTATCCAAATGCTACTCAGACTTACACAGTGGTGGGTACAGGTGCAAATGGTTGTACGAACAACGATCAAGTAGTGGTTACAGTTTCTACTGGCCCAACTGTAAACTTGTCGACACCACAGACAGTTTGTGCGAATACACCTGCAACATTAAGTGCAGCTGTTCAAAACAGCCTTGGTGGTTTCTGGACAACAACTAACGGTACAGGTGTGATTTCACCAAACGTTACCAATGGTACGGTTACTTATACACCGAATACCAACGACCCAGTAGTTGTCAACCTAACTTATGTTGCAACGAACGCTTGTGGCTCTGCATCGCAAACTACTACAGTAACGGTATTGCCTATTCCTGTAGTAAATGCTGGTCCTGACTTCTCAGTATGTCAAGGCAACACAGCTACACTTACGGCAACTGGTAATGGTTTCTTGACTTGGACTACGCCAAACGTGACCAACGGTGTTGCATTTACTCCAGCAGCAACAGCTACATACAACGTAGTCGCTACTGGTTTCAATAACTGTACAAACTCAGATCAAGTTACTGTGACTGTTCTTGCTTTACCTGATGTAAATGCTGGTGCAGACCAAACTATTTGTTCTGGTGAATCAGTAACATTGAACGGTGAGGGTGCGGTATCATACCAATGGACTGGCGGCGCTGCAAATGGTGTAGCATTCGCTCCTGCAACTACGGCAACGTATACAGTAACAGGTACAGGCGTCAACGGTTGTGAGAACACGGATCAAGTTACAGTAGTTGTCAATGCAACTCCAGTAGCTACCATCTCTGTTGTAAATGACGTTACGCTAGCTGCTTCACCTGCAGGCATGAACTACCAATGGATCAACTGTGCTTCTGGTACAGATGCGCCTAATGGCTCAACTGCTAACTTTACTGCAATCGCCAACGGCTCATATGCGGTTATCGTTACTTCTGCTGAAGGCTGTTCTGATCAATCAGATTGTGAGATCATCGATGCAGTTGGTTTGGATCAAATCAGCGCAATCGAAATGTCTGTGAATCCGAACCCAACAGCTGGTGAGTTGACGATCAACATGCCAACAGAATTGACAGCTAAGGCGCAAGTATTTGATGCTCAAGGTAAACTGGTTATAGACGCCACAAACGTTTCAAATGGTTCAGTATTGAATCTTTCAAACATGACGACGGGTGTCTATATGGTTCGCATTTCAGCTGACGCTTCAGTTCAAACATTCAGAGTAGTGAAACAATAATCGAACTACCCTTAATATTCAAAAGCCACCCCTTGGGGTGGCTTTTTTGTTTTCTTATGCTTAACTTTAGGCCTTTAAAATCACATCATGAGAAAACACTACGCATTAGGTATTATTCTTTTGTTTTGCAGCCAACTGGTTTGGTCACAATTTATTCAAATTGGAACAGGTACTGCATCAAGTTATTTGAGTGGACCAATTTACAGGAGTGCAGCCACTTCTACATTTAACTGGTCTAAGTATGCTTATATTTACACGGCAACGGAGCTTTCGGCGATTCCTGCAGGTTCCATGATCACCCAAATCGAATGGGAGAAGGCAACAGGGACAATTACTGCACCAAACAACTTTGAGATCCTGCTTTCAAATAATACAGCAACAACTTTAACGACCGGTACTACTTGGGGTGCAATAACAGCGGGGGCCACTTCTGTTTATAATAATACCAATCAAGGATTCATGAGTGCCGCTCCTGGTTGGGAGTCATATGTTCTCACCACGCCTTTTATTTACACTGGAGGCACCTTACAAATCATGACAGACCATGTGAAGTATGGAACGGCAAGTGGTGCTGTGAATTATTACCGCACAGCTGCTACTGGCATGGCGATTGGTTGGGCAGCAGGAGCAGCGGGTTCTTCGGCTACCGCGCTTACTACCACATACGGCAACAACCGCCCAAACATTAAAATTCATTATGTACCGGGGACCGCGTGTACAGGAAGCGTTGTAGCAGGAACAGCGAATGCTTCTGTTTCTGCCGTTTGCCCTAGTGTTCCTTATAACCTTTCTTTGAGCGGAAACACTTTGGCATCAGGTATTACTTACCAGTGGCAATCTGCTACAAGTGCAACTGGCCCCTTTACCAATATTACCGGTGCTACCAACAGCAGTTACCAAGCATCACAAACTGTTGACACTTGGTATCAGTGTATCGTGACTTGTACGGCCTCTGGCTCAATAGACACTTCTACGGTTGTTGGCGTGACTACCAATAACTTTTACAATTGTTATTGTACAAGTGGTGCAACTTCCAATACCTATGGCGATATCCAACGCGTCGAGTTGAATACCATAGACAATAGCTCCACGGCTTGTAATGGTACTTATTCAGACTTTACCTCGATTTCTACGCTGCTTTCACCTGGTGTAACTTACCCCATGGAACTGGATTTAATGAATTGTAGTGGTGGAACCTATTCTTATGGCACGCGTGTCTGGATTGATGTCGATCACAACGGCCAATTTGACACCTATGAGTTATTACACGACTCCTATAACTCTTTACCATCATTGGTTTCGATCAACGTGCCTTTTAACATTACCATTCCTTCAACATCCCTTACAGGCATGACTAGAATGCGCATCGTGATCATTGAATCTAATGCAGCACCTACGCCTTGCGGCACCTACACTTGGGGTGAGACAGAAGACTACATGATCAATATTTCAGCTCCGCCTACTTGTCCGCAGCCGACCTTACTGAATGTGGTCAGCACAACACTGAACGACGCTACTTTAGATTGGACCCCAGGCGGTACAGAAACACAATGGCAAATCGAGTGGGGCCCACAAGGGTTCACGCCAGGCACGGGCACTTTGGTTTATACTACCACCCATCCTTATACCATCGCGTCATTGACACCATATAGCTTTTATCAAGCGCGCGTTCGTGCGGTTTGTACGCCAGGCGATTCTTCATTTTGGTCACCTTTGGTTTCTTGGAACACCTATAATCAAGGACAGTACATCACCTGGGACAACGAGTGCCCGACTACAGGATTCATAGATATTAGCTCGAGTCCGACGGCTACTTACACCAATATTGTTTATTTGGGAGAGATTGGCATTACGTTGCCTTTTCCACTATTGTATCAAGGCACGTTATTTACTTCGGCCACAATAGGTAACACCGGAGGCGTGAAACTAGGTACCATTGGAGCGCAAATCAATACCGTAATGGAGCCAGGCAATGGTTTGTATCCTTTTGTGCAACAACTCGCACAATCTTATGCAGTAGGCGGCGGAATTTACTACGAACAAGTGGGCACTTCGCCTAATAGCAAGTTGGTGATCCAATGGAAGGACATCCCGCACTGGAGTTCTCCAATATTCCCGAACGGCGCTACTTTTGAACTGATCATCGACGAAGCGACCCAAGAGATTTACTACGTCTATGACGACGTGATCATGGGC
>ENA-ORFA01000551-ORFA01000551.1-marine-metagenome-genome-assembly--contig:-NODE-551-length-15787-cov-9.712922_pt1 | contig 15787 bp, 16 predicted proteins | sample MGYA00248621_ERZ508587 | MGnify/ENA primary metagenome ERZ508587 (study PRJEB26250, sample SAMN06266239) | marine metagenome | isolation source: Columbia River Estuary | place: USA:Columbia River Estuary... | reverse complement strand
GTGCAGTCGGGTAATTTATTAGTAAAAGCATTAAGTGAAAATAAACACCAAGTAAAAACATTTATAGCAGCTTCTGCTATTGGTTGGTATGGTCCAGACACGCCTGCAAGTTTGCAAGATGGTTTTGTGGAAACTGATACCCCTGATAACTCTTATTTAGGTAATACTTGTCAGTTATGGGAGCAGAGCACTGCAGCTGTTGCAAGCATGGGTATTCGATTAGTGACATTAAGAATAGGTATTGTATTTAATAAAAAAGGCGGAGCGCTTGCCGAATTTTTAAAGCCTGCTAAGTTTGCCTTGGCTACAATACTAGGTAATGGTAAACAAATAGTAAGTTGGATACATCATCAAGACTTATGTAAAATGATTCAATATGCTATTGAAACGCCTGCTGTGCAAGGGGTATATAATGCAGTGGCACCGAATACGGTGACGAATAAAAAATTAGTATTAACGATTGCTAAAAATACTTATCCAATTTATTTTCCTTCTTTTGTACCCTCGTTTCTACTAAAAATAATACTAGGAGAGATGAGTATAGAAGTATTAAAAAGCACGAATGTGAGTGCGCAAAAAATACAGGACGCAGGTTTTGTATTTGATTATCCCAATGTGGAGGAAGCCATTATTGACTTAATAAAATAATGTAAAAACTAATAGAAGTAGCAATATTTAATCTAAAATATTGTACCAAAATTAATTAAGCTATATCTAATTAATAGCAGCTCCTAATTTCTTATAGGTCTTCCAGAAGTAATTACCGATTGTATTCTTTCCAATGTTTTTTTCTGTCCACATAAACTTAAGAAGGCTTCTCTTTCTAAATCAAGTAAGTACTGCTCATTTACTAAGGTAGGCTCACTTAAATCGCCACCACACATTACATAGGCTAATTTTTTAGCGACTAAAGCATCGTGATCAGTTGCATAACCTGCTCTCCACATTCCATTGATACCCGCGTAAAGTGCACCTAGGCCTGCTTTTCCAAGTACCTTAATGTCTTTTCTTTGTTGTGGTTGTGTATAGCCTGCTTTAAATAATTGTAGTGCTTGATCTTTCGCATTCGCAATGCGGCGTGATTGATTTAGTACAATAAAATCTTGCCCTTTTCTTAAAATGCCCATATCCATGGCTTCACTTGCAGAAGTAGCTACCTTGGCAGTAGCAATATTCATAAATCTTTTATTGAGTGTAATAGTTTCTGGTTCGTCTGCATGCATTTCATCAGAAGCGCGTAAAACAAATTCTTTAGTACCGCCTCCACCAGGAATAACACCAATACCTAATTCCACTAATCCCACATAGGTTTCTGCTGCAGCACAAATACTATCGGCATGTAAATTCATTTCACAGCCACCACCTAAGCAAAGACCATGAGGAGCAATCACTACAGGAATAGAAGAATAACGAACACGCATCATTGTATTTTGAAAAGTACGAATGGCCATGTCTAATTCTTCATAGTCTTGTTCAATGGCTAACATAAATATCATACCCACATTTGCACCTGCACTAAATAAATTACTATCGTTGGCAATGACTAGTCCATTATACTTTTCTTCCGCAAGGGCAATAGATTTATTTAATCCTTCTAATACCTCTCCACCAATGCTATTCATTTTGGTGTTCCAACTAAAACCTGCTACACCATCTCCAATATCTACTAAATGACAAGCACTGTTTTTCCAAATAGTTTTTTCTTGGAAGTCAGATAAAATAATAAATGAATCGGCGCCTGGTATTAATTTATACGCTTCTGTGGCTACATCATAATAATAACGTTTGCCATCTTGTACTTTATAGAAGCTTAATCCTTTTTGAGACATCTTCTCCACCCAAGCTGCCACTGCGTATCCGCCTGCTTTCATATCGGTCATAACCGTTGCAATATCAAGTGCATCCCAGGTTTCAAAAGCGCCAATCTCCCAACCAAAACCTGCTTTTAAAGCGTCGTCTAAGCGGTATAATTCATCACTAATTTCTGGAATTCTATGACTCACATAAGAAAATAATGCAAAATGAAACTGTCTTACAAATTCACCCACTTTATCTTTTGCTTGGTATAAAGATTTTATTCTGCTCGGTAAACTTTCAATGGCTTTAGCGGTTCCAATAGATGCCATTTTAGTTTTTACGCGCGGCTCGTATTCAAAAGTTTTTAAATTCAGTGTTAATATTTCTTTTGAAGTGGCGGTTTTAATTTTCTTAAAAAATCCTTGGCCTGTTTTATCCCCTAACCAATTTTGCGCTACCATTTTTTCTAACCAAGGAGGTAAAGTAAAAATATCTTTAGCTTCGTCGTTAGGGCAATTAGCCGCCACACCTGCGGCAACTTTTACTAAAGTATCAATACCTACTACATCGGCTGTTCTAAAAGTAGCAGACTTAGGACGACCCATTAAAGGCCCTGTGATAGCTTCTATTTCATCAATGCTTAATTCTAATTTTTCCATGATATGCAAAACGCTCATCATGCTGAAAACCCCAACCCTGTTGGCTATAAAGGCAGGTGTGTCTTTACATAACACCGTAGTTTTTCCTAAAAACACATCTCCATAATGCATATGAAAATCAATAATGGCAGGATCGGTTTTAGCGGTAGGAATAATTTCAAGTAATCTTAAATAGCGTGGAGGATTAAAAAAGTGCGTTCCACAAAAATGCTTTTGAAAATCTTCGCTGCGTCCCTCGGCCATTAAATGAATAGGAATACCAGAAGTATTGGAACTTACTAATGTGCCTGGCTTTCTAAATTTTTCTACTTGATCGTAAATAAGTTTTTTAATATCTAGTCTTTCAACCACCACTTCAATAATCCAATCAACATTGGCAATTTTAGCCATATCGTCTGTGAAATTGCCAGTGCTAATATTGGATGCAAATTTTTGTAAGTATAAAGGAGAGGGGTTTGATTTAATAGCTGCTTGTAAAGAACCATCTACTAATTTATTTCTTTCTTTAGCATTTTTGCTTTCTTCCGTACCCGGATTCAAGATATCTAATAACAATACTTCTACACCCACGCCTGCAAAATGACAAGCAATACGTGATCCCATTACACCACTGCCTAAAACGGCTACTTTTTTGATTGAACGTTGCATATATAAAGCATTTTTGTAAAATTAGTTAGTTATGCAACTATTTTCAAAAAAACTTTCCATTTTCGGCTATTTTTTTTGCCACTGGTTGCGTCATTTGACCTTTTAACAAATGCGCCTTGTAGGTAGGGGGCTTTGAACTACATTTGTATTATGCAAGTTGATAGTAAATTAGTTAGCCACTTAGCCCATTTATCTAGATTGAATGTAGCGCCTGAAAAAATGGACAAATTAGTGGCCGATATGCAGGATTTAGTAGGATTTGTTGAAAAGCTAAATGAATTAGACACCACAGGTATTGCCCCTTTAATGCATATGGGCGATGCTAAAAATGTGCTGCGTGAAGATGAGGTGAAGGGTTCTATTTCAAGAGCCGAAGCCTTGCAAAATGCGCCGGATACAGACGGAACATTCTTTAAAGTACCTAAAGTAATAAGTAAATAATATAGTATGTCATCAGTTATTGAATTAAGAGAGCTTGAAAAAAGTTATTTCATGGCGGGTCAAGCCATACCAGTTTTAAAGGGCATTAACCTTGATATTCTTAAAAATGAATATGTAGCCTTGATGGGTCCATCGGGTAGTGGTAAGAGTACGCTTATGAATATTCTAGGTTGTTTAGACTCGCCAACAAGCGGTATGTATAATTTGAATGGACATGATGTAAGTAAGATGACCGATGATGAATTGGCAGGTATTAGAAATGTGGAAATTGGTTTCGTATTCCAACAGTTTAATTTATTGCCTCGTTTATCAGCTGCTGAAAACGTTGCACTTCCTTTAGTATATGCAGGCATTTCCAAAAAAGATAGATTAGAAAGAGCCTTGGTGGCACTTGAAAAAGTTGGCTTGGCAGATAGAAGTCATCATAAATCCAATGAATTAAGTGGAGGTCAAATTCAACGTGTGGCTATTGCACGCGCCTTGGTCAATAACCCTTCTATTTTATTAGCGGATGAACCCACTGGAAACCTAGACTCTAAAACTTCAGTGGAAGTCATGGAGCTTTTTGGAAAAATACATTCTTCAGGTAATACGGTCATTTTAGTAACCCACGAGGAAGACATTGCTCATTATGCACACAGAGTGGTGCGTTTAAGAGACGGTCATGTGGAAACCGATACCCTGAATAAGAATGTTTCTCATTTCTAGTATTCTTATTTGAACTTTATTTTATTAGTTTTGTTAGTATCAAAACCCCGGGAGTCTTCTACAGATTTTTAAAGCTGGGTTAATTAAGCATTATGAAAATTTATACAAAAGCAGGCGATTTAGGTAGTACCTCATTAATAGGAGGCACCCGTGTTCCTAAAAGTCATATTCGCATTGAATCATATGGTACTGTAGATGAGCTAAACTCTTTCATTGGCTTATTAAGCGATTTAGTTACTAACGCAGATATTAAAACTGTTTTAAAAGAAGTGCAGGACAGATTATTCACAGTGGGTTCTTCTTTAGCCTGTGATCCGGATAAAGAGCCTTCTTTAAAAATTCCCGATTTAAAAGAAGAAGACATTGCTTATTTAGAATCTTTAATGGATAAGATGAATGAGGTCTTAGAACCCATGAAGTCTTTTATTTTACCAGGCGGACATCAAGCTATTTCTACTGCCCATATTGCGCGTTGCGTTTGTCGTAGAGCAGAACGTTGGTGCGTGAATTTACAAGAAGAAGATTTATTTGTAGAGCCCATGGTCATAAAATATTTGAACAGACTAAGTGATTACTTATTTGTCTTGTCAAGATATATTGGTCATTTGAATGGGGTGCCAGATTCTCCTTGGAAACCAAGGGTATAAATATAAGAGACAAATATCAGACTAAATAAGAGTCAAGTCTTATAAAAACTTCCCGTCTTTCATTGTTAAACTTCGGTTGCTCATAGCCGCCAATGATTCATTGTGCGTTACAATTAAAAAACTTTGATTCATTTCGTTTCTTAAACGAATAAATAATTGATGCAAGGCATTTGCGTTTTCGCTATCTAAATTTCCTGTAGGTTCATCTGCAAAAATAAGTGCAGGGCTATTTAATAAAGCACGAGCTACGGCTACTCTTTGTTGTTCTCCACCCGATAAACTATGTGGTTTTTTATCCATTTTATCTGATAGGCCCATAAAGTCTAAAAGTGCTGAGGCCTTCTGATGTATTTGTGTGGAAGGCATTTTGGCAATCCAACCTGGAATAGAAACATTTTCAATGGCTGTGAATTCAGGAAGTAAATGATGGAACTGAAAAACGAAGCCAATCTTTTGATTTCGGTAATGGGCTAAGTCAGTTTCTGAAAGCTGGGTAATTTCATTGCCCTCGAAAAACACCTGTCCTTTATCGGCTTTTTCTAAACTGCTTACAATGTACAAAAGAGTCGATTTGCCGGCACCTGAAGGACCAACAATACTTACCAATTCTCCTCGACTTACCTCTAAGGAAACGCCTTTGAGCACAGATACGGGCCCGTATTGCTTCCATATGTCCTTGGCTACTAGTAGATTTGGCGTTTGCTCCATGGTACAAACCTAGCAATTCCCAGTCAATTTTGACAAAATTTAAAGATTTGTTTACATCCTGTAGAAAAAACAGATTTGGTTATATCGTTTATACGGCTACTTTTGCAAAAAATAACGCTATGTTTTGGACTTTAGAATTAGCCAGCTTTTTAGAAGAAGCTCCATGGCCCGCAACCAAAGATGAATTGATTGATTATTCAATTAGAAGTGGTGCACCCATTGAAGTAGTCGAGAACTTACAAGAGTTAGAAGACGAGGGTGAAGTGTATGAAAGTATTGAAGACATTTGGCCAGACTATCCAAGTCACGAAGATTTTATGTTCAACGAAGACGAGTATTAAACTCCCTAAAAAGTCAACTTAAAATATAGCAACATCAAACTTAAAGTAAGTACAATGGTATTGGCCACTAGTACTGGTTTACTTTTAATTAAATAGGCATAAGTTAACCAAACAATACAACTAAAGTTCACAATAAGTATCATTAGTAGGCTTAAGCTTTCTACATTCTTTGTTTCCCAAGTTAAATAAACCTGTGGTATGAAAGTGATACAACTAAGCAGTGAGCCAAAGTATCCTATCGCTTCTACTAATTTTGGGTTTATTTCTTTTTGATTCATTTTATCCTTCTGTGTTTAGGCTTCTGTGATACCTGCTTTTTTCATAATTAAATCACTAACACCAGTAGTAGAGTAACCACCATCATGGAATAAGTTTTGCATCGTTACCATTTTAGTTAAATCAGAGAATAAGGTCACGCAATAATTAGCGCAATCTTCTGCAGTAGCATTACCTAAAGGGGCAATGGCATCGGCGTAATCAAAAAAGTCGCCAAAACCTTTAATGCCTGTTCCTGCTGTTGTTTTAGTAGGAGACTGAGAAACCGTATTCACACGCACTTTATTTCTTAAACCATAATGATATCCGAAACTACGCGCAATAGATTCAAGTAATGCTTTAATATCGGCCATATCGGTATAGAAAGGGAAGGTTCTTTGAGCAGCAGCGTAAGTAAGGGCTACCACACTTGCATGGTCGTTCAAGGCATCCATCTTATAAGCAACACTTAACATTTTATGTAAGCTCATTGCAGATACATCTACACCCTTTGCATAATAATCATAGTTCAATTCAGGATAGGCAATTTTTTTACGAATATTCACGCTCATTCCAATAGAATGTAAAACGAAGTCAATTTTACCGCCTAAAATTTCTTGTGACTGCGTAAATAAGTTGGTTAACTCTTCAACGCTGGTAGCGTCGGCAGGTACAATTTTAGAATTTGTTTTTTCTGCAAGCGCATTAATTTCACCCATACGCATAGCGATAGGGGCGTTGGTTAATACAAATGTGGCACCTTCTTCATGTGCTTTCTCGGCCACTTTCCAAGCAATAGAATTGCTATCTAAAGCACCTGTAATAATTCCTCTTTTTCCTTTTAGTAAATTGTACGCCATTGGTTATGGTTTATTTATTTGCTGTAAAAATAATTATAATATCTTATATAAAGACAATATTAAACTAGTAATACACTAGGAAGCTAGTAGTTCCTTGGCATTGTCTAAGGCCGATTTACTTGGCGGGTCGCCGCCAATCATAGTAGCAATATGTAGGACACGCTCTTTGGCATCCAAAGTTTTCAAATAAGTATGTGTTGTGCTTCCTTTTTGTTCTTTATAAACATATAAGTGTGCATTGCCCTTGGCCGCAATTTGAGGTTGATGGGTAATACATAAAACCTGTCTGGCCTGGCCTAGGTTTTGTAAAAGAAGTCCCACTTGTTTAGCAGGCTCTCCAGAAATACCTGTATCAATTTCATCAAAAATCATGGTAGGTAGGTCCACCGATTTTGCCACCAATGATTTTATACAAAGCATTAACCTGCTTAATTCCCCACCACTTGCCACTTTTTTAATAGGCTCAAACTTTTGGGTATTATTAGCATCAAATAATATATCTACTTTGTCTTTACCAAATAAATGATAAGGTACTTCGTCAATGGTTACTTTTATTTTAGCATTGGGCATACCCACTTGATGTAATAATTTATTGACATTATTAGTAAGTGGAGTCATTTGTTTTTCTCTCTTAGCAGTTAACCCAGCAGCTGCTGTAATCACTTCTTTCTCTAATTTTTTTACTAGGGTAGTAAGCTCGTTAATTTGATCATTCAAGTTCAGTACTTCAGATAAATCCTTTGCTAATTGTGCAGCAATGCTTAATAGCTCTGCCGTGGTTTGTACTTTATGTTTTTTCAATAAATTATAACCTAGAGAAAGGCGCTCTTGAATAGTGGCAATTTTTTTATCGTCAAAGTCTATTTTATCTTGCCAAGAATTTAAATCGCTAGCGATATCAGCAATTTCAATTTGTGCAGCTTTTAACCTACTTACAATGCTCGCAAAATCGGGCTGCCATTTCACAATACTTTCTAAATTATGACCCATTTGTTTTAGTTGTTGCACAATGGGGTTATCGGAATGGTCCAATATTTGAATGGATGCTGCTAACTGCGATTTAATACCCACCGCATTTTCTAAAAACTTTAATTCTTGGTCTAAGTTTTCTAATTCATTTTCTTGTAATTGTAAAGCGGCTAATTCTTCGTGTAAATGTTGTTTATAGCTTTCTGTTTTTTCAAAATCTTCTTTCTGCGTAATAAGACTTTGTAATTTTTTCTCGTTTTCTTTCCACTTAGTAAAAGAGCCTTGGTATTCCGCTAATTCTTTTTGGGTAGAAGCCAATGCATCAATAACGGTTCGTTGAAAATCGGTATCGCCGAGGGCCATGGTATCGAACTGTTGGTGAAGGTCTACTAGTTTGCTGGTTAAATCTTTTAAAATAGTAAGTGTAACCGGTGTATCATTTATAAATGCTCTCGATTTTCCTTGTGCGTTAATTTCTCTTCTAATAATAAGCTCATCGTTTAATTCAATTTCATTTTCTTCAAAAAACGAACTATGAATTTTAGCATCGTTTAGCTTAAATATTCCTTCGATAAAACATTTTTTACTTGCCTCCCTGCAAACAGTGCTATCGGCGCGGTCGCCCAATATTAAACCAAGGGCACCCATGATTATACTTTTACCCGCACCCGTTTCCCCTGTGATTACAGAGAGTTGGTTGGATAGATCAATGCTTAGATGATCTATTAAGATATAATTTTGTATTTCTAATTTGGTTAACATCGCAAGCTGCAATATACATTACCCGAAAATGATGCACAAATTTTGTTACTAAGAACGACTACTGTTTTAGACAGCGCTGTATGCCTGATTTTGCTTTCTGGTCTAAGGAATTTTTGAAAGCGTGGTTTTTCATAGCAATACAGGTATTAAAATACTCGATGGCTTTAGAAAATAAGCCCCTGTGCTCATAAATTAAGCCTATTTGTAAAGCGGCACGGGCTGCAAAATATTCAGTCAGGTTTTCTCCTTTTTCTATGGCCGATTTATAGAAGCGTATCGCATTCTCGTCGTCCTTCATTAAATCATAGATGCGCGCAAGGCGGTAAGCGAATTCAGTTTTATCGGCATCTGTGGTAAAGTCGTTGGAGGTTTTACCTGCAAGAATGGCAAGGGCTTGTGATTGATAACCGCCGTCACTGAGTAATCTTGCTTTTAATAAAACAGGGTGGGGCCAGTTGCCTTTTTTAGCATTTTGAAAAGCGAGTTTGTCGGCATCGGTAATTTGATTGCCTTGAGATAAAACATTGCTCCTATATGCTGCTGCTTTTTTAGTATCGCCTTGTATGTAGGCAATCCAGCTTAATTTTTCATAGGCATCTTTCACATAAAATTTACCTTTGAAAGTAGAAATAAATTCTGTGAAAGCTTTTTGTGCTTTTTCTAATTTTAATTCATTAATATAAGCATAGCCTATTTCATATTGCCAGAAAGGAAGTGGCAAATAAGCTTCAGACATTTCCATTTCTTGTATAATATTCAATGCTTTGCCAGACTGCTGATTATTTAAATATAAATTAACGGCCATATAAGAATGGTAGTGATTTTTTTTAAAATCATAGGGGGTCGATTCTATAAAAGCAAAGGCTTTTGCTTTATTCCCTTCAAAATTCATCAACATATAAGGATACACAATCAAAGCCTCGTTTCTAGTTCTAGCACTGTATTCATCTTTGCTATTAATATATTTAAGTACTAAGGCATTGCCCTCGGTAATTTTACCAGTCATGCCTAGCAAACCTGTCATCCATTGATAGGCTTTAGGAACAGTGCCAATAATGGTAGTCATTAAGCCATAGTAAACATCGCCTTGTGTGAATTTGGGAAAGGCTTTTTTATTGTCTTTAAATGTCAGGTAGGCTTTTCTAAAATCTAAGGCAGCATCGAAGTTTTTGTCAAAACGAATTGCCACTATTGATTTATGTATATGTGTTACACCAATACAGTATAAATAATAAGGTGATTGCTTGGGGCCTGATTCAAAAAGCCGCATTCGCTTTTCAAATTGAGGAAATAATTTTTCGTAGTCGCTTCTACTTTCATTAAAAAATAATTGATAAAAATCGGCGTAGCTTTCAAGTAATGGATTGATTAAGTTTTGAGGACTTGTTTTTTTCTCCAGCTCTAACCATTTTCTAGCTTCAGGAATTCTTAATGAAGTAATGGCATCGTAAATTTGTTGAGACTTATCATTCCAATTATATTGTAATTGAGCAGATAGGTTTTCGCCCAGTCCCAAAAATAAAATTATAACTAAGTACCACTTTCTCATAGGGTAAAAATAAAGAAAGGGCAGCTGTTAGGCCACCCTTTCGTGTATATTTTTTAAAACTATTTTAGTTCTATTTCTTTTTAGACTCCTTGGTAACATCTTCCTCTACTAAAATACGACCGCAGTTTTCACAAACGATGATTTTTTTGTGCAAGCGAATTTCACTTTGACGTTGAGGAGGGATAGAGTTAAAGCAACCGCCACAAGCATCTCTTTCTACTGTTACAACAGCCAAGCCATTGTGGTAGCTATTTCTGATACGGTCGTAGCTGTATAATAAACGCTCGTCAATATGGCCACGGGCATCTTCGCTATTCTTTCTTAATTCCTTCTCTTCAATTTCAGTATCTGCAATAATTTTCTCTAATTCGCTTTTCTTATGTGTTAAAACACCATCTTTCACAGCAATTGTTTTCTTAGCAGCGTCCAAGATCTTAATTTTTTCTCCTAATTCTTCGTTTGCATCGCGAATATGCTTTTCGCCTAATTTAATCTCTAGGCCTTGCATTTCTAATTCTTTGTTGATGGCTTCAAACTCACGATTGTTTTTAACGTTATCGCTTTGTTTTTCATATTTAGCAATTAACTCCTCACTTGTTTTTATCATTGCTTTTTTCTCATCGATAAATTCAGTGATGCCATTAATTTCTTCTTCAATTCTAGTTTGTCTGTTTTGCAAACCTTGAACTTCATCTTCTAAATCTTTTACTTCCATAGGTAATTCACCACGAAGAATTTCAATTTCATCGATGCTACTATCTACTCTTTGAAGCTTATAAAGATTAACTAATTTTTCTTCAACCGAAAAGTCTTTGACTGATGCCATATTTTCAAATTTTTTGGATGCTCTTAAATAAGTGAACCTCAATCTTTAAGGTAGTGCACAGGTTCTGTGTTTACCAAGGATTCGAGGACGGCAAAGGTAGGGAATTTAAGCTTTAAATTTGCAACAATTAGGGAAGCCACCCATTGTTCGCTCTGCCCATGGCCTATATCTACGAGTAAAATCTGGCCATCGGCCTCAAAAAAGTCGTGGTATTTAAGGTCGCTGGTAATAAAACAGTCAATATTTTGGGCCTTGGCATCATTGATTAGGAAACTGCCCGAGCCTCCACATAAGGCAATGGTTTTCAATGGCTTTTTTATAAAATGGGTATGTTTTAAGACTGATAAATTCAATTTTTCTTTGACCCATTGTAGAAATGCTGCCTCGTCGGTTTCAAGAGGAAGCTCGCCCACCAGTCCCGAACCAATTTCTCCACCATTTTGGTCCTTAAAACCTGGTTTGGGTGTTAAAATTCTCCTATTTTCTAGATGAAGCCTGTCGGCCAGGGTTTTATTGACCCCATCTAGTAGGTTGTCTAAATTGGTATGAATAGCGTAAAGGGCAATATTATTTTGGATGGCTTTCACCACTACTCTCGATACAAAATGATGGCTATTAAATTGCTTCAGCCCTTTAAAAACAATGGGATGATGGCTCACAATTAAGTTGCAGCCTTTGGCAATGGCTTCGTCCACCACGGCCTCGGTACAATCTAAAGAACACAAAACGCCGCTGCATTCATGGTCGGGATTGCCTACAATGAGGCCTGCATTATCATATGGCTCTTGCCAAGCTAGGGGTGCCCAATTTTCTAAGGCAGCAATAATATTATTAATTTGCATACCTAAAATTAAATATAAAACCCAACTATTTAAGTTTTAAATTGTTAATCAAATTATGAAAAAGGCAGTCTCCGTTTTTTGGTTTAGAAGAGATTTAAGATGGCAGGATAATGTTGGATTATATTATGCATTATATCAGGCCAAATTAGAGGGGCATCAGGTGCTCCCTATATTTGTTTTTGATAAAAATATTTTAGATCAATCCGAAGACAAGGCCGATAGAAGGGTAGACTTTATTCATCAAACCCTTACTCGTTTACAAACAGAATTGGTTGCAAAAGGAAAATCGCTTTGGGTGCAATATGGCAAACCCATTGAAGTGTTTGAAAAATTATTTACTGAATTTAATATAGCCTCTGTATACACGAATCATGATTATGGTCCGAAGGCGAATGCAAGAGATAAAGCTATTGAAGCGCTTGCCATAAAAAAAGGCGCCAATTATCATCATTATAAAGACCAAGTTATTTTTGAAAAAGACGAGGTAATTAAAGACGATGGCAAGCCTTATACTATTTATACGCCTTATGCGAATAAATGGAGAGCGGTTTGGGCGCAGAAAATTCCTAAAAAACATCCTTCCGAAAAACTACTCGATTATTTTTTAGATACGAAGGCTTTTAAACTTCCTACTTTAAAAGAAATTGGTTTTGAAAAAACAGATTTAGTCATTCCTCCTATGAGTTATGATACTAAGCTGGTGAAAAATTATACAGAGCAGAGAAATTTCCCTGCATTAAATGCTACCACGCATTTAAGTGTGCATTTGCGCTTTGGCACTATATCGGCAAGAACATTAGCCTTAGAAACACAAAGTTTAAATTCCACTTTTTTTAATGAATTAATTTGGCGCGATTTTTATCATATGATTTTATGGCATTTTCCACATATAGCCGAAGGAAAATCTTTTAAACCAAAATATGATTTAATTAAGTGGCGCAATAATGAAAAAGAATTTGAAGCCTGGTGCCAGGGCAAAACGGGTTACCCAATTGTGGACGCGGGTATGCGTGAATTAAATACAACTGGTTTTATGCACAATAGAGTGCGTATGATTGTGGCAAGTTTTTTAACCAAGCATTTATTAATTGATTGGCGTTGGGGCGAAGCATATTTCGCAGATAAATTATTAGACTTTGATTTAGCTGCGAATAATGGTGGCTGGCAGTGGGCTAGTGGAAGTGGTTGCGATGCAGCGCCTTATTTCAGAGTATTCAACCCGCGTTTACAAACTGAAAAGTTTGATAAAGAATTAAAATACATTAGGCAATGGGTGCCTGAGTTTGATAGTTTGGAATATCCCAAACCTATTGTGGTGCATGAAGCAGCCCGCGAGCGTGTGTTAGCAGCTTATGCGAAAGCTTTGAAGGAGTAGGATTTAATAAAGTAATTATTAAAGCTGAACAGATAGCTTAAACTTCTTAAATCCTTTTTCCCATTGCTCTCTTTTTTTATTACCTCTTTTCCCATACTTCTGGTCAATTAATTCCGTTAAGGTCTTAATATTTTTATTTTTCTTCTTTTTCATTCTATATTAAAGTTAGAAATATTTTAAGAATCAATAAAAGTATTTTTAAATTAAAAAATTTTCTAAGTAATTGATTAGAAGTATTTTAGAATCAATTCTAAGAAATATAGCCAATACTTTATTTAAAAATAGGATGTCAATAAATTACATGATTTTTATCATATAAAATTATTTTTTAATATTTTATGGTAATACCACTTATAAATGGTAGGTTTATAGAAGGAGTTTGCTGAAAATCCATTTGTAATTAAAAAAAGAGTAAGCACAATTAAATTTATGTTTTATGAAAAAAATTATTTTAAGCCTTTTTGTTCTAGTTTGTTTATCAAGCTGTTCAATTGTTTTACCAGTGAGTGGATCTAGTTTTTCAATCAAAGAAGCTGATAAAACAGGAAAATCAAGTGCTACCGTATTGTTTGGTTTTATTCCATTAGGTGGAAATGCATCAGTGCTTACTGCTGCAAAAAACGGTAACATAGATAAAATTGCAACAGTTGATTTAAAGACAACTAATTTTTTGAACATTATCACTACTTATGAAACTACAGTAACTGGTCATAAGTAAGTCATTTAAAGAAAATGGGGAAATCCCACCAACCCCTTTTTCTTTTACAAATAAAAAATATGAAACAAAATTTAAGCTTCAAAGTAGCAATTGTAATATTTACTATAACAATAACTAGTTGTGCAACATTATTTTCAGGAACAAAAGATAGAATTTACTTTACAACAAATATGCCTGGTGCTCGTGTTTTAATTGATGGGGTGGAGGTTTGTAAAACACCTTGTAATGAAAATATTACAAGAAAGGTAGGGGAATCACAAATTGAATTTAAATTAGAGGGCTATGAAACTAAAGTAATTAATTTAAGTAAAACTTTTAATGTAGTTAGTATTCTTAATTTCGGAAACTTGATTGGATGGGGAATTGATATAGCCACTGGAGCAGTTTTTAAATATGATAAAAGAGCATATGATATTGAATTATCTAAAAACAATAAAGTTTCAAAAGTAATGCCAGACAGAATTGAGATTAATACGAAAACCCATCAAGTTGAGCTTTATGTTAATAGTAAATAAATTAGTGAGAATAAACTTCTACTAATTTTTCTATTGCTTTTCTTCCAGTATCTCCCATATCAATTGTAAAATCGTTCACATATAAATTTATATGCTGACGCATTACATCTTCAGACATTTCTTGTGAATGCATTTTAATGTAATCGGGTAAAATCTCGTAGCTATTTTTAAAAGCATATTGCACACTTTGTTTAATAAGTGCATCTATGTTTGCAATATCATTAGGGTCAATATCATTTCTTGCTATAATGCCGCCCAGTGGAATAGGAGCATTGTATGTTTCTTCGAAATAAGTACCCAGGTCTATCCATTTGCTTAAGCCTTTAGAAGCATAGGTAAAACGGTTTTCGTGAATAATCACGCCTGCACCTACTGTGCCACTTAGCACTGCCTCTTCAATCTCATTAAAAATTAAAAATTCTTTACAACGACTTAATATTTCTTGCTCTACTTTTATTCGTTCTGTCTTTTTTACCCGAGAAGTGGTAATATACTTTTCAAAAAACAGCTTTGTATGCTCAAGCGTTTTGATATCAATGGGCTGTTCATAACCTGGTTTAATCATTTCCAAATACCAAGAACAGAAGTCGTCCCAAACCAACTTATAAATCTCCATTAACGCATCCGAAATCCGGAACTTTTCAAAGTGTGCATTAACCGCAATGATACTCTCATTCATCCTTGATTCAAACCAAGTTATTGCATGCATTGAATGCATCGGTTGTTCAAATTCTCGTACTTCCCAGCCAGAAACCAAGCGATATGCATTCCAAATTTTATTTGCAAAATTTCTTCCTTGCTCGCATTGAGACGTATCGAACGGAAGGTCATTTCCTGCAGGCGATGAGATGAGAATTCCCATACGTACGCCATCCGCACCAAATTGATTAATCAAATCGATAGGATCTGGGGAATTTCCAAGTGATTTAGACATTTTACGTCCTAATTTATCTCGAACGATGCCTGTGTAATATACATTTCTGAACGGCAAATCCCCTAAGTATTCATATCCTGCAATAATCATTCGAGCCACCCAAAAGAACATAATTTCAGGAGCAGTAACAAGGTCTGCGGTAGGGTAATAATAGTCTAGCTCTTCTTTTGAGTAGAAGCCATCGAAAACAGAGATGGGCCACAACCATGAGCTGAACCAAGTGTCTAATACAT
>ENA-ORFA01000550-ORFA01000550.1-marine-metagenome-genome-assembly--contig:-NODE-550-length-15802-cov-2.791224_pt1 | contig 15802 bp, 14 predicted proteins | sample MGYA00248621_ERZ508587 | MGnify/ENA primary metagenome ERZ508587 (study PRJEB26250, sample SAMN06266239) | marine metagenome | isolation source: Columbia River Estuary | place: USA:Columbia River Estuary... | reverse complement strand
GGTTCGATTGAACAACAAGGGTTGGCGCATCGATTACATCAGCATCACCGATGCCTTAAAAAGTAAATTGAAGGATGCCGAGATCTATCCCGATGTCAAGCATTCCGATCATTGTCCCGTTTACCTCGAACTCAAGAAATGAAGCCCCTCATCTACAATGTAACGATCAAGGTGAGTCATGCCATCCAGGCCGATTGGTTGCGCTGGATGCAGGAAGAACACCTGAACGAAGTGGTGGCCACCGGCTGTTTCACGCATGCGCGGTTGCTGCATTTGATTGAAGCCGATGACGAAGAAGGGATGACCTATGCGGCTCAGTACGAAGCAGCGAGCCAGGCCGATTACGATCGATACATACAAGTACATGCCGATGCCTTGCGAAAAAAAGGATACGACCGCTGGGGCGACGGATTCATTGCCTTTCGAACCCTCATGCAAGTGATCTAGTGTTGACTTATTTTTGAATCATTATATGAGTACTCCCATTTCCGACATACGAAAAACCTACGCACACGCGGAATTGCTGGAATCGGATGCGGCTGCCGCGCCGATGGAACAGTTCGACCGTTGGTGGGCACAGGCACTGGAAGCCAAGATCGAGGAGGTGAATGCCATGACTTTGGCCACGGTGGATGCGTCGGGTATGCCCGATGCTCGGATCGTATTGTTGAAGGGCGTAGATGAAGTAGGATTTCATTTTTATTCCAACTACCAGAGCCGAAAGGGCATGCAGCTGACAAACAACGAGCAGGCCTGTCTGGTATTTTTCTGGAAAGAATTGGAGCGGCAAGTGCGGGTTCGCGGGCGGATGGAGCGATTGCCGGAAACGGAGAGTGATGCGTATTTCAGTTCACGTCCCGTTGAAAGTCGTTTGGGTGCGATCGCTTCCCCACAGAGCACAGTGATCGAAGGGCGTGAGTGGTTGGAGCAACGTTATGCGGCCGTACAAGCAGAATATGCCGGAAAGGAACCTATTCGTCCGGCACACTGGGGCGGATATCGATTGATTGCGGAATCGGTCGAGTTCTGGCAGGGTCGACCGGGCCGAATGCACGACCGGATCGAATACAAAAAGGACCCGAGCGGGTCCTGGTTACGTCAACGTCTGGCGCCTTAGGCGCGACGATCAGTTAGCAGCTTTCTTAGCAGCGTTGCGCTTGGCAATTTTAGGGGCGTTGGCCGGACGACTTTTGCCGAACGATCCTTTGAAACGCTTTCCCTTGGCTGTTTTTTTATCTCCTCTTCCCATGGTGATTGATATGAATGATTGATGATTACAGTTTATCGGCCAATTCTTTGCCTGCTTTGAAGCGAGCCACGCGGCGAGATTTGATCTTGATCACATCTCCATTGCCCGGGTTCCGTCCCACCCGCGCCTTGCGTTTGTAAGAATCGAAGGTCCCGAAACCGACCAATTTCACTTTCCCGTCTGCTTTCAACGTACGGGTTACGGCATCGATGAACGAATCGAGTGCTGCATTGGCCTGTACTTTGGTGATCCCTGCATCCTCGGCGATGCGAACGATCAGATCCGCTTTGTTCATGTTGGTCAGTTCGAGGGAGGCAAAATTACGAAAAAACGGGGGTTCCTAGCTGAAAATTGTTGAGAAGATGGGCGTTGAGGGGGGGTGAGGTTTGGGCGTATTAGGTTTCAGGTTGCGCATGCAGTTGGTGGTACAACTCAACAATAAACGACCAACAACAAACCTCAACCTCTCAACCCTCAACCCCTCAACCCTCAACCTTACTCTTCCATTCCCCCAATTCCCGGATCTTTTCAGCGAGTTCTCGGTTGCGGTGCTGCAAAAGCTGGAGTTCTTCGGATTGACTTTCGTACTGGGCCAGCCGCTGTCGGGCTTCTTTCAATTCGTTCATCTGATCCCTGAAATGCTCGTATTGTTCGTGATTCTCTTCGGTGAGGCGATGATGAGAATCAGCCATTGATTGACGCCGATGCTCTTCGGCACTTAGTTGTTCTTCGTTCACATCCACCGAAGCACCTCCACCCGACTGCAAACGCTGAATGGTGTCTTCTTGATCCATCAAGCGCAACTCCAATTCCTCGATCCGCGCTTCCGCCTGATGAATATCCGCGAAATGAGGATGGCCCATTTGTCCGTCAAGCTGAGCAGGTTGTGGGGTGAGCTCGGCCAAGGTCGAACGGTTCACCAAGCGATCGAGCTGTTGTTCGACCGATTGGGTCGATTGTAAGGATGTGGTCAGCAAGTCGCGATAGGTAAGCCGTTCTTGCTTGAGTGTAGTCAGCAGTTCATCTTTTGCTTCGATGGCCGAATGGAGGGACTCATTGCGTTCTTGCGCGGATTCCATTTCGCGCCGCACGCGATCCAGTTCACGCAATAATGTTTCGGTCTCTTTGAAGAAACGTTGTTTCCACTTCTCCGTTTCTTGTCGGAAACGCTGATCGGTATTGGATACTTCCGTGGGGAACAATTGATGGCGGATCCAGAAAAAATGGATCACAAAACCAATGGTGAACAGGAGCGCACTCCACACCATGATCTCCACACCGGACAGCATGAAAAGTAATGACATCATAATCGCACGTTAGCGTATGCAGTCGTGATCAGTGGGAGTAGGAGTAGGAAATTCAGCGGTATTGGAACAAGCAAGGTAGTGCCTGCCAAATGAAAAAGCCGCGTAAAATCCCTACGTAAATCTACGATGAGGATTATTTGACCAGCGTTCCCACTTTTTCGCCACTGATGACGCGTCGGAGGTTGTCCGTGCGATTCATGTCAAATACGATGATGGGGAGTTTGTTCTCCATGCAGAGGGTGAAGGCAGTCATATCCATCACTTTCAGCTGCTGGCTGATGCAATCCTGGAAGCTGATCGTTTCGTACTTGGTAGCCGTGGGGTCTTTTTCGGGGTCGGCGGTATAGATGCCATCCACACGAGTGCCTTTGAGGATCACATCGGCGTTGATCTCGATGGCGCGTAGAGAGCCGGCAGTATCGGTGGTGAAATAAGGATTGCCAGTTCCGGCGCCGAAGATCACGATCCGTCCTTTTTCGAGGTGACGAATGGCGCGGCGTCGGATATAGGGTTCGGCGATCTGCTCCATTTTGATGGCACTGAGCAGTCGGGTGTACAGGCCTACTTTCTCCAAGCTAGCTTGCAAGGCCATGCCGTTGATAACAGTGGCCAGCATGCCCATGTAGTCGCCGTGGGCGCGTTCGATGCCGGTGTCGGCCTCGTTCATGCCTCGGTAAATATTTCCTCCTCCGATCACGATGGCTACCTGAACCCCGAGGTCGGAAATGGCCTTTACGTCGCGGGCGTATTGAGCGATCACGTCGGTATCGAAACCGAAGGACTTGTCGCCCATCAGGGATTCACCGGAAAGTTTGAGTAGAACGCGTTTGTATTTGGGGAGCATGGGGAGGAGGATTTCGGCGTAAAGATAAAGAACCAAAAAAAAGGGACCCGAAATTGGGTCCCTTATATGTTTTTAAACGGTTTGCATTAACCTAAGGCAACGCGTTTGAAGGAAGTAACGGTCACGTTTCCGGCTTCTTTCAGGTAGTCGGCGACGGATTTGCTGCCATCCTTTACGAAAGCCTGTGCGGTGAGTGTTTGCTCCTTGAAGAAAGCACCCAGTTTACCTTCAGCGATCTTAGCGATCATCTCATCGGGTTTGCCGGCCATCTTGGGGTCTTGTTTCATCAGTTCCATGATGATGTCCTTCTCGCGGGCGATCACATCGGCGGGTACGGATGAGGCATCAACGGCTACCGGATTCAAGGCAGCGATCTGCATGGCCACGTCCTTACCCACTTCTACCGCATCCTTGTCCATGCCCACCAATACACCGATGCGATAAGCACCGTGAATGTAGGAAGCAACGCAAGCGGCGTCGATGCGCTCGAATTTGGTAACACCGATCTTCTCACCGATGGTAGCGAGTTTCTCGTCGACCAAGGCGGCTACAGTGAGGTCGCCTACTTTCACGTTCATCAACTCATCGAGGTTCTGTACGTTGTTGGCAACGGCTGCATCAGCGATGCTTTTGGCAAAAGCGACGAAGTCGGCATTCTTGGAAACGAAGTCCGTTTCGCAGCTTACGCAAACCACGATACCGGTTTTATTGTCGGCGGTGGTTTGTGCGATCACAACGCCTTCTTTGGCTTCGCGGTCGCTGCGTTTGGCGGCTACTTTCTGGCCTTGCTTGCGCAACCAGTCAATGGCAGCTTCAAAATCTCCGTTGGTTTCAGTCAGGGCCTTGCGGCAATCCATCATACCGGCGCCGGTAGCCTGACGAAGTTTGTTTATATCCTGAGCACTGATAGTTACAGTTGACATAATTCAATTCGGTTAAATCGATTCAATAAGGACCTCACGAAAGTGAGATCATTTACATCCGGATGCGTTGGGATTAGCGACGAGCCGGGGTACGACGACGGGCTCCGCCACCACCACCGGGACCACCAGGACCACCACGGCGAGCACCACCACGACCGCCTTCGGCTTCCGCCTCGGCGAGCAGTTTAGCTGCTTTCCGCTCTTTTTCATCGTCGGTCATTTCTTCGACGTCATCTTCTTTAGCAGCTTGGCGTTCGGCCAGACCTTCAGCGATGGCGGCAGTCAGATAATTGACCAAGATGGTGATGGACTTAGTCGCATCATCGTTGGCGGGGATCGGGAAATCCACTTTGTTTGGATCACAGTTGGTATCGACCAATCCGAAGGTCTGGATGCCCAGACGCTTGGCTTCGGCGAGCGCGATGTGCTCGTGTCCGATGTCGACCAGGAACAAAGCAGCGGGTACGCGACCCAATTGAGCGATACCGCCCAATACTTTTTCCATTTTGTCTTTGTCGCGACTCAGCGTCAGACGCTCTTTCTTGGTGATGCTGTCAAAAGAACCATCGGCCAACATCTTCTCAATGCTCTGCATCTTCTTCACGCTCTTGCGAACGGTGTTGAAGTTGGTGAGCATACCACCCAGCCAACGCTCGGTGACGAAGGGCATGTTCACGCGCTGTGCGCACTCGTGAACGATGTCTTTGGCTTGCTTCTTAGTACCGACGAACAGGATCTTGCGACCACTGCGGGCGATCTGCTTAAGGGCAGCAGCCGATTCTTGCAAACACTCAACGGTCTTATTCAGATCGATGATGTGGATCCCTTTCTTCTCAGCGAAGATGTAGGGCAACATCTTGGGGTTCCACTTCTTTTTCAGGTGACCGAAATGCACGCCGGCTTCCAGTAACTGCTGCTGCAACGAGGTGTTATTTTCCATGTAGTATGAATGATCGTGTTTAGTAGATGATTTCGATTAACGCTTAGAGAACTGGTAGCTGCGACGAGCTTTCTTGTGACCGAATTTCTTACGCTCCACCGAACGGGGATCACGCTTGAGCAATCCAGCCGCTTTCAAAGCAGGGCGCATTTCAGGATTCATGTCCACCAACACGCGGGCAATACCCAGCATCGCTGCTTCGGCTTGGCCTTTAACGCCGCCACCAGTCGCGTTGATCTTCACGTCCAGTTTGTCGATCATGTCGACCGTCTTCAACGGACGCTCCACTTGATTCTGGAGATAGACCAAGGGGAAATACACTTTGTAATCCTTGTCGTTGATTTGGATGTTGCCACCACCTTTGGTGACGAACACACGGGTGACCGCTTCTTTACGACGGCCGACGCTATTTGTTTGCTTTTCCATCTATTGTAGTGTTGGGGTATTTTAGAATTTCAACTCTTTGGGTTGCTGAGCGCCATGCGGATGCGCGGCACCGGCATAAACGAAAAGCTTTTTGTACATCTTGCGGCCCAAACGATTTTTGGGGAGCATGCCTTTAACGGCGCGCTCGATCAATACTTCCGGACGACGCTTGTTTAAGTTGGATGCAGACTCTTCTTTCAATCCGCCGGGATATCCGGTGTAGTGATCGTAGACCTTCTGATCCATCTTGTTGCCGGTCAACACGGCTTTCTCCGCATTGATGACAATGATGTAATCCCCGGTGTCAACATGGGGAGTGAAACAAGCTTTGTTCTTGCCGCGCAAAATGGCAGCAATACGGGCACACATACGTCCGATGGTTTGATTAGTACCGTCCACAACGTACCAGTTGCGCTTCACGGTAGCCTCATTCGCATGCTTCGTGGTGAAATGCAGTTTACTCATGGCTGTTTTTTTGAAAGGCCGCTATCCCGGCCGAGGTTTTAAATGGAGCGCAAAGCTAGTCTAAAACATCCGGGAAAAGTCCATAAATCGAGTCCTTTTTTTATTGGACCGGTGTAAGTGTTTGATTTTCAGTAATAATTTTGACGAGTAGTATAAATGGCTGAGGGAGTTGAGGTAATTGAGGCACTATAAAGCACTCGAAATATCAACTGTCTAAACTATCTCAACTCTCGCCCAAGGAGATATTGCATTACTTCAGGCAATCGCCCCGCCCATGCCTTTTCCGAATGGCCTGTGCCCGTAATGACCCGGGATCGACCCGTTGAATCGGTATAGCCTTTTTGACGCAGGATGGTTTCAACCGCCTTCAGTAACGGCGGATAAAGGGCATCCAACTCCTGATCGCCTCCGTCGAGGTAGATCCGATGCGTTTTTGGATCGGGCAGGTTCTCTTGTAAATACCGACGCATAGCGGGTATGAATGGGTTGCCGTCCACCGAAAAAGTGCCCGGCCAGTGCGTACTGAGTCCGGCAGCTTTGCCGAATACAGACGGGTATTCGCAGATCGCGTACAGAGAGATGAGTCCGCCCATGCTGCTGCCGGCGATGGCGGTATGGACCGCATCGGTTCGGGTGGAATAATGCTGGTCGATGTAAGGCTTGAGCTCTTCGACCAGGAATTTCAGGTAGTTGTCCGAAACGGGCTGAAAGGCGACGGTGATACGTCCTTTTTCTTGTAGCTCCCCCGTGATCCGATCTTTCTCCGTTTGGTTTAATCCGTCAAAGGGCTTTTGTGGGAAGTAGGCGGGGTGACGAGTAATGCCGCCATTCCAAATCCCGACCACGATATAAGGCTCGATCTTTTTTTGATCGATCAACCGGGCGACCGTTTCATCTACCTGCCAGCATTGTTTGTTCCAGGTGATCGTGCTGTCAAACAGCATTTGTCCGTCGTGCATATACAATACCCCGTAACGCTTTTTTGGATCGTACCCGGCAGGCAGCCATACATCTACGTTTCGAGGCGTAACGTATTTGGATTGGAAAGAATCGATGCGCTCCATACGTCCCGAAGATGACCGGGGAATTTGAGCTTGCAGGCATAGACCCAGTAGCAGGCCAAATAAAAATGTTGTGCAGTGCTTCATGGAGGTAATTTAATTAAAGAGATGGAAGATTGGAGTTTGACACTTCTAAACGCCCATCCCCTAAACTAAAAAGAGGCAGCCTTTTCAGGCCGCCTCTTGTATAAAGTAAGAACGAACGGAATTAATTCCGACGAATGCTATATGCGTAGTTGCCGGCAATACCGATGTCCAGGGTAATGGTGTAGTTCCCCGCCGCTGCGATGGGAATATTATCTCCGCCATATTCAGGCTTGCCATCGGCAGGTGCATTGTCGCCAAAGTTGATGGGCCAGTCGTTGTTGGCACGGAACTTCAACTCGCCCGCTGTGAGGTTGGTGGTCAAAATCCAAAAATTGCCTGCGATGTCATAGGTCATCGCCGTACTGCCACCCCAGCCTCCTGGTGTTGCGTTACCAATGATGCCCCAAGTATCGATCTTAGTGTTTGACCAAGTCATGTTTGATGTATTGGCGGTGATCCGATAAACGCCAATGCCTTGAGAGAGGGTAAGGTTGCCACCACCGGGGCCGAGGTTGCTGCCACCGTAGTTGCCGAATTCACCGAAAGACCAATCCGGACCCTTCACCATCTTGAACTCAGGCGAAGCGTTGTTGAAGTATATGTATCCATCGTAGTTGCTACCGGTGGTACCACTGGCAAACTTATCAACGATCTTGGGAGCGGTCGAAGGCGACCAGCCCTGATAGTTACCGGCAATAAAGAGGGCATTTGGGAAGCTGTAGTTGACGATATCGCGATAAGCGGTAACCGTCATGCTCAGTACATTGGAGTAAATAGGAGCTACGCCCGAACCAACATCGGCTTTCACCCGAGCCTGAACAGCAGCAGCCACGCCATTGGCGATGATGTCTTGCATCTTGGCATTGAAGTCCTTCACGGTGAAGGTCTTTGCCAGCAAGGTATTCATGTTGATGCTGGTGGAAGTAGCCGTCGCAAAATTGGTACCGCCTTTGCAGAGTTCGAGGGTGTAGTTCACACCGGCATCGAAACCGAAATCAGCTTTGGTCCACGAAAATCCAACCGCCGTATTATCGGCATTGGGCTGAGCCAGCACCAGGGTGCTCACGGTGGCCGAAAGCGTGATGGCGCCGGCCGGATTCAACACGGCACGGGTCTCTTCTTTTTTACAGGCACTGAAGGTGAGCAAGACTCCGCCAATCAGCAGCCAGGTGAGTTTTTGAATGGTTTTCATAAATCTGTTATTACGATTTGAATAATGCGATTAATACCCTGCGTTTTGTGTCAGGTTGGGGTTGGCCACCAGGTCCGCCGAAGGAATCGGGAACAATTTACGGGTGTTGGCTACCGAGCGACCCGCCTGGATGCCGCCTTTCCAAGCCCAGAGATAAGTGCCCTCGGTGAATTGACCATAACGGATCAGGTCGGTGCGACGCACCCCTTCCCAATACAATTCACGAGCACGCTCATCGAGCATAAACGGAACAGTCAGCTGCGCGGAATTGACGTTTCCACTCGCGTTGCCATAAGCACGCGTACGCAAAGCGTTCACATAGTTGAGGGCCGTCGTGGTATTGCCACCGGTTCCTCCACGCAAAGCAGCTTCGGCATAGTTCAAATAGACCTCAGCTAAGCGGAACATCGGGAAATCCGTATCCACCCAAGTTGGGTTGGAACCGTTTCCGCCCGTAGACGTCTTATTGCGGAATTTGATTACGGCATAGCCATTGGAGAATTCAGAAATGTCGTTGATCTCCAGGTTTTGTCCGTTGGTATAGAAATTACGACGACTATCCAATACATCAGGCAACTTGGCTACGAACTCTTTGGTGGTGCGGAGACCGCCCCATCCAAAATCCAATCCGTGATCGGAAGCCTGCATCGATCCGCCAACCGGTGCGTGGCAGAGGAAGGTAGTTCCACCCCAGGTGCGGGATTTATTGCCATCGAAATTCACCGCGAAGATGAATTCACCGGCACCGGTGTTGTTGTTGTCCGCCAAGAAGAGATTGCGGTAATTGGTAGCCAGGGCGTATCCGGTTACGGCAGTCACCTTGTTGCAATAAGTGATGCAATCGCCGTATTTAGGCGTACCGGTGTATACTTCCGCATTCAAATACAGACGGCTCAACAAGGCCCAGGCAGCAGCTTTGTCGGCACGGCCATATTCATTGGAACGTGCATCCTTCAATTCTGTCTCGATGGCCTTCAACTCATCCTCGACATAGGTGAAGAGATTGGCACGGCTGATCTGCGTAGGCAAAAACGCACCCACGTTGTCCCCTTCCGTTACAAAGGGAACGTTTCCGAACAGATCCAGCGCATGGTAGTAACTCAGCGCCCGCAAGAAGCGAGCTTCCGCGCGCATATAACCGATCTCCGTGGCATCGGCTCCAGAGAGATTACGCTCAGCCAATTTAGCAGGTGCACTCTCGCGAATGAACTCGTTGGCCAACGTGATCTGGAAGAAAATGCGGCTATAGAGGGCGCGGACAAACACGTTGGCCGGGCTCCAAGACAGGCTGTGGAAATCCTTGATGGTGGCATCGTTCCAACCAATCACCGCTTCGTCGGTGGTCAGCTCTTGAGCCGACCAATATTGGCGGATGTAGCTGGAGAAACCTTCGTCGATACCGGCAATGTCGCCTTGCCCGTCGGGACCACTGTTACCCGTCAAGGTCAGGCCCGAATAGACTTTGGCCAGCACGGAACGATATCCGTCCAAATTCACATATAGGGAGGCCGCGGTATTGCCGTATTTCGGCTTGCGGTCCAGGTCTTTGGTACAGGACACGAAGCTCACCACCGTGATCATCGAAAGTCCCAACCATTTTAAAGTATTACGCATATACAATCGTTTGAATAGTTAGCAGATTAGAATTCTACGTTGAAGCCCAAAGTAAAGATGCGTGGACGGGGATAGAAATTGTTGTCGATCCCGCCGGCAATCTCCGGATCCAGACCCTGATACTTGGTGATGACAAATGCATTTTGTACGCTGGCGTTGGCACGCAGGTTGGAAATGCCCTTCACCGCTTTTCCGAAATCGTATCCGATGGTAAAGTTATCCATCCGAACGAAAGAAGCGTTGTCTACATAGTAATCAGACCAGTATTGAGGAACCGCAAAACCGGTTTCCAAGTAATTGCGATGTACGTTACCCAGATAGAGTTGTGAATTGGGCTGGAAGGTTCCGGTACCGGAGAACATGTTGTTGTACATGTAGTTTCCGATGTTGGCGCGAACCACGGTAGAGAAGCTCCAGTTGCCATAGGTGGCAGAAGTAGTGGCACCGATGATCCAATTGGGTTCGGGCGACTGATAGCGATAGTAGTCGAGGTTGTTGAGCAGACCATCCTTATTACGGTCTACATACAAGCCTTCAACCGGCTTGCCTTCTGCATTGTACACTTGTTGGAGAACAAAGAAAGAAGAAGGACGATATCCAACGGAATGGATCTGGATGGTGTTACCCACACCTCCGGAAATATCACCGGTAGATACACCAATGAAGGTTGGGTCATCAACCTTGGTCAGCTTGGTGATCTCGTTGGTATTGTACGTAACGTTGAAACCAAAGTCCCAGTTCAGCTTTTTCGTCTTAACCAGGTTGGTGTTGATCTGCAATTCCACCCCGCGGTTGGTCATGTCACCGACGTTGGTGAAAATGCGGTTGGTGAAGTTGGAGCCGGCAGGAACATCAATGAAGCTGAGCAGATCACGCGTGTCCTTGAAATAATAATCCAAGCTACCCGTAACGCGACCATTGCCAATGCCGAAATCGATACCGGCATTATAGGTAGTGGTGGTTTCCCATTTGATGTTGGCGTCATATCCAACCGGGCGTTGAACGGGATAGAAGGTATTTCCAAACTGATATTGGGCAGTCTGTGTACCCAAGGTATAATTGGCAATGTAGGCGTAGTCGTTTCCGATCTCTTGCTGACCTGTAGTACCATAACCCAAACGGAGCTTCAGGTTGGAGATGACTTTGCTGTTCTTTAGGAAAGACTCATCCGATACGTTCCAGGCAAAGGCAGCAGAAGGGAAAAGACCCCAACGTTGGTCAGGACTGAAACGGGAAGATCCATCGCGACGAACCGTAGCGGTCAACAGGTATTTGCCTTTCACGGTGAGGTTGGTACGACCATAGAAAGATACCAGTGTGTTCTGTACGTCGAAGGGGAACGGATCTGCCGGAGCGAACTCGGTACCATTGGCGCGGTAGTCCGCGTAGTTCGTAGCCTTGCGTTGGAAATCCTGATAACCATAACCACCCATTACTTCGAGGCGACCAGAGATCGATTTGATGTCGCGGGTGTAGTTCAGGTAGAAATCCAGCAGTTTGTTCGTCTTGGTGTTGTCGTACTGATTGTTAACACCGCCACGGATATAGGTCATAGCTGCAGAATCCGGAATGAAAACCGTTCCTTCTCCTTTGGCATAGTCCAAACCCACATTCAGGTTGGCGCGCAGACCCGGTACTTGCGGGATGCTATAATCCAATTGCAGGTTGGTGATGTACCGCATTACATTGCTCTTGTCTTCGCGGAGGTTCAACAAACCGAGCGGATTTTTTGGCGCCAGTCCATCGGGCTGATTGTTGTTGGCCAACCACTCCCAGTAACCGCCGAACCGATTGTCGGTACGGTTAACCACTTGAGTGGGGTCGAAAAAAGCCGCCGCACCGATTGCCCCTTCATTGGCGAAGTTGTTCTTGGTGGCGGTAGTCTTCAAATTGAAATCAACCTTCAGGTTATTATTCAGGAATTTAGGGTTCAAATTCAAGCTGGTTGAAATCCGATTCAGGTTGCCAGTCTTCAACACGCCATCCTGATTCAAGTATCCGACGGAGAAACGGTAAGGCAGGTTGTTGATGCCACCGGTCAGGGCGATCGTATTGTCGCTCATGATCGCGCCCTGATAGATGAGGTCTTGCCAGTTGGTACTCGTTGCTCCACCATTTTGAGTGCCTCCAAGCAAGGTTTGTTGTGTAGCATTGCCCTTTGTATTGACTACATCCCGAAATTCTGCGGCCGTCAATACATCCACTTTATCGCCGACAACCGAGTATGAATTCTGCGTGGAGAAGCTCACTTTCAATTTGCCGGCTTTTCCTTTTTTAGTAGTGATGAGAATAACACCATTGGTTGCACGGTTACCATAAATGGCGGTAGCCGAGGCATCTTTCAATACGGTGAAGGTTTCAATGTCATTGGGGTTGATCATGTTCAACGGGTTGGACGAACCGGCGATGCCCCCTTGCTGATCAAAAGGAACTCCGTCGATGATGACCAGCGGATCGTTGCTACCCGACAGGGAAGAAGTACCGCGAACACGGATACGACCACCGGCACCGGGAGCTCCATTGGGCGCAGTAATCTGCACACCCGCTACTTTACCATTAATCAATTGCTCGGGCGAGGTCAGCGGACCTTTTGCAAAATCCTTCACACCCACCGTAGCCACCGCACCGGTCAGGTCCTTTTTACGGGCACTGCCATAACCAATCAATACCACTTCACCGAGGTCGCCGGTAACGGCCGCCAAGGTAACCTGTACTTGATCCGCTCCTTCGATCGATACTACTTGCGTAGTATAACCAACCGAAGAGATAGTGAGGGATTTGTCCGTTGCACGGACCGTGAGTTTGAAAGAACCGGACGCATCGGTCTTAGCACCTACTTTCGAAGTAGTACCTGTTACCGAAGCACCAGACAATCCATTTCCGGAGCGAGAATCCAAGACCTTACCGGAGATTGTTCGGTCTTGGGCGAACACCCACTGTGCAGCAAATAAGCCCACGCACAACAGGCACGCCTGAAGCGATGATTTCAATGACATAGCAATCGGTTTTGTTGTTTTTTTCAGTCAATCCACAAAATCAATGTGTACTGACTACACAATATTAGCAGAAAAGATTGATTTCAAAAGCAAAAAAATAAGTGTCGGCTACATAAAATGCGCATCATTTGGAAGCCGCTTTAACCGTATACAAACGACCCGGACGGTGCACGACTGACTTTTCCATATCCCCCGTGTCCCGAATCCAATGCTTGACGGCGATCTTTTTCCGAAAATTGCGGCGATCCAACGTTTCTCCCAGCACCGATTCATACAATTCCTGCAAGTCGCGTAGAGCAAATTTAACAGGCAACAGATTGAAAAGCAGTGGTTTATCAAATACCTGCTCGCTGAGTCTAAGCAAACAGGTATCCAGGATCTTACGGTGATCGAAGGCCATTTTTTTCAGGGTGCGCACAGGCTTCCAAGTCAATTCGTGTTCATTAACCTGCATCTTGTGGTTTTGAATGTCGATCAGGGAGTAATAGGCGATCGTGATTACCCGACCGGAAGGGTGTCGATCTCGTGTCCCAAAGGCATGGACCTGTTCCAGATAGACATTTTTCAGGCCGGTGCGCTCCTCCAACACACGATACGAGGCGTTGTCCAGATCCTCTTCCGGACGGACCAGATCGCCCAGCAGCGACCATTGCCCGGCAAATTCCTTCAAGTCCGACTTGATGACCAAGACCTGCAATTCTTTATTGGCATATCCCAAAATGACACAGTCGACCGAAAGTCCAATCTTGAAATAGGACTGATGGCTCTGCTTCTCTACGGCGGCAGACTTTAAGGAAGGGCTCGAGTTCATAGCCCGGAAAATTAACGAATCCGTGCCAATCGAAGCGTTCGAATGCCCTCCGGTGATTGCAAACGAACCCAATACGTACCGGTCGGCAATCCCCGCATTGATTCCAGCAAAGAGATCCGGTGCAAACCAGCCGTGAAACGACGATCGACCAAACTACGCAATACCACCCCGTTCCCATCGATCAGTTGCGCTTGCACTTGTCCGCTTCGTGGCATATTCAACTCCAACCAGGTCAAATCCGAACTGGGCTGCGGATAGAGACGTGCCGTATATCCAACCGAAGTAGTGGGTGCCGTAGGGGTAGCCGTCACAATCTGGCTAACCACGTTTCGGTTCACATACACGCGGTACTCACCAGGTTGCAGCGTGATGGACTGCGCCCCGCCGGTAGCCGAGAATGTTTCACCGGTCAAATAATTATACCAAGTACCGGCATTCTGGAAGGTAACGTTACCGGTCTGCTGCGCTACATCAAAATTGCCGATCACGCAGATATTGGAGGTGTCAGTAGTGATCTGCAGCCATTTGAAGGCGCCGCCCAGACTACGTCCGATCCGATTGGACGTGAAATTATTCTTGAACCAAGGATGTACCCGTAACTTATTCAAAGCTCCAAATACATCATAAATGCGCTGACGGTTTACGATCGATTGATAATCCCAGCGAATCGGCTTAATGGCGGTACGGCAGTTGGCGTTGACGGTACCATCGGGGCAATAATTGATCGAATAATCATAGCCCAATTCGCCAAATTGCCAGAGCATCTTAGGGCCGGGCATCATGTAGAAAAAAGATCCGGTCAATTCAATTCTCCGCAGGGCCGTGTTTAGGTCCTTCACATTGTATGAACCCGATGCATTTCCAAACTGTAGATTTTTATACATGACCCGCTCTTCATCATGACTTTCCATATATCCGATCAGGTGTGGCTGACTCCATCCACGAACGGTGAATAGATTTCCTTCAAAATTGGAATTTGCAACAAAGCCCATGGCCGCCTCTTCATATTGGGAAACATTATTCCCCCACAACATCATGCCATAATTCGACAATTCGATCTCTTCACTATTATCAGCAAAATGCTCCAGGATCACATAGCTGCCGGGCGATTTGAGCTGACAGGTATCGAAATAACGCTTCCAGATTGCGATGCGACTGGCATCATACCCACTCCAAGTTCCTACGTTCGAACCCGAATTGGTTTGAGTAAAGCCTTTCGACAAGTCAAAACGAAAACCATCGAGTTTGTACTCCTTCAGCCAATGTTCCACCACGCGACTCGTAAAATAACGAGTACGTAAGCTTTCGTGATTGAAGTCATTGAACACATTGAATGGATGCCGGGCCGTTTCATTGAGCCAAGGATTGTTGGCCGCCGGCTGATTCAACGCCGCATTCCAGTATAAAGCCGCCAACGGATTCGCGCCGGTTGTGTGATTCAAGGCAATATCCATGATCACCGCAATGCCATTGGCATGACAAGTATCCACAAACTCTTTCAACATGTTCTTGGTGCCGTAGTATTTATCGGGCGCCAGGAAATAACTCGGATTGTACCCCCAGCTCTCGTTGCCATCAAACTCATTGAATGGCATTAGCTCAATGGCATTCACCCCAAGACGTTTGAAATAACGGATGGTATCACGCAACGAACGCCAATCGTGGGCAGCCGTGAAATCACGCAACAGCATTTCATAGATGACCAAACTCTTCTTATCGGGACGATTGAAGTTGGGAACAGCCCAATTGTAGGCCGGGGAATTGATTTGGAACACGCTGACTAGACCCGTGGTCTGCCCATTTGGATAGGGCTTCGGATTGGGATATGTTGATGCGGGAATAGACGCATCATTCCAGGGATCCAAGACCTTTTCTGCATACGGATCA
>ENA-ORFA01000549-ORFA01000549.1-marine-metagenome-genome-assembly--contig:-NODE-549-length-15812-cov-2.807690_pt1 | contig 15812 bp, 15 predicted proteins | sample MGYA00248621_ERZ508587 | MGnify/ENA primary metagenome ERZ508587 (study PRJEB26250, sample SAMN06266239) | marine metagenome | isolation source: Columbia River Estuary | place: USA:Columbia River Estuary... | reverse complement strand
CACCCTTCATCTGCCAATAATGGCGGACCATGCGAAGAATAGTGTCATTGGCTTCGGAGCCGGAGCTGTTGAAAAACACATGCGGCAAGCGGCCACCTGTCAGGCTGGCAATCTTGTCCGCCAGCATGATTGCAGGCGCGTTCGCGGTTTTGAAAAAGCTGTTATAATAAGGCAGCTCAAGCATTTGTTCGCGCGCGACTTCGGCAAGTTCATCACGGCCATAGCCGACATTGACGCACCAAAGACCAGCCATGCCGTCCAATATGCGGTTGCCGTCACCATCGTGAATATAGCAGCCTTCGGCATGGGTGATGATCCGGCTACCGCCCAGATCTTCGATTTCCTGCCAGTCAGCTTGCGCGGGGAGATGGTGGGCGATGTCCAACCGGCGGAGTTCAGCGATGTCGTAATTGCGTGGCATATTTATGTCCCTTAATTTTGTCGTCGCACCAGCATAGGCTGGCGCCTATTACGTCTCGCGAGTTGAACCGAGACGCGCGATGGACCCCAGCATTGGCTGAGGTGACGATGTATCAGGGCGAAAAGCCTATTCGCGCTTGATAGCGATTAAATCGGGTCACTTTTGTGTTCACAATTCGCCTCTTAACGCTTTTCCCAAAAGGTGGAAATAGGTTTGCGAATCTGGATCATTTTCTGTGCCCCATTCGGGGTGCCATTGTACCGCGAGCAAAGGCGCGCCATTGGGCCGTGCGCTATAGGCCTCAACCAGGCCATCGGGCGCGCGGGCTTCGATATGCAGACCATCTGCCAAGCGGCCAATTCCTTGATAATGGACCGAGTTCACGTTCAAGGCGCTTTTGGCATAAGCGCGCGACAATATGCCACCATCGGTCAGGTCGACTGCATGGCGGTGGTCAAACATCGCATCGAAGGAAACATCATCGGGCGCATGGTGACGGATCAGCGTATCGCTCGCGCTCGTGTCGCGGCGTAAGCTTCCACCCAAGGCGACGTTGATTTCTTGAAAACCCCGGCAAATGCCAAATACCGGCTTTTGCGCGTCGATCATGCGGTCGACCATCGACATGGCAATCTCGTCGCGATCATCATCATAGGGACCGTCGCCGCCTTCTTCGCCATACAGCCGGGTTGCGACGTTCGATGGACTCCCCGTAAGCAAAATGCCGTCTATGCGCGGCGCGACCTCTGCGGCGGTCATCAGGTCGGGCAGGGAAGGGATGATTAATGCCGCAACATCGGCATAGGTCATGGCCGCACGAATATAGCGGTTCATGACGGCTTGGGCGACTTCGCTGCCGACCATACGGTTGCAGGCGATCACCCCAAGGACGGGACGTGCCGTCATAAAAGCCTGCCCAATGATAAGCTCATTCCGCCGCTCCAATTAACTCCCGGCCAATCAACATTCGCCGAATTTCATTTGTGCCCGCACCAATGTCGAGCAATTTGGCATCGCGCCAATAGCGCTCGACAGGCCAATCCTTGGTATAGCCTGCGCCGCCAAGCGCCTGAATAGCCTCACCGGCGACCTTCACCGCGCTTTCACTGGCGAGCAGGATGGCGCCCGCTGCATCAAAGCGGGTCGTCTGCCCCGCGTCACATGCCCGCGCGACATTGTAGACATAGCTACGGGCGGAATTGAGCGCGACATACATGTCGGCGATCTTCGCCTGCATAAGCTGAAAACTGCCAATGGCCTTTCCAAATTGCTTACGTTCGCGCACATAAGGCAAAACCACATCCAAACAGGCCTGCATCACGCCAAGCTGAAGCCCGGCGAGCACGACGCGCTCATAATCCAGGCCGGACATCAATACGCCCACGCCACCATGCAACGGGCCCATCATCTGTTCATCGGATATGAAGCAATCATTGAACACCAATTCTGCCGTTGGCGAACCGCGCATCCCGACTTTATCGATTTTCTGGCCAATGGAAAAACCCTCCATGTCCTTTTCAATCAGAAACGCCGTGATACCGCGCGACGCTGCCTCGGGTGCGGTCTTGGCATAGACCACCAAAGTGTCCGCATAAGGCGCATTGGTAATCCAAAATTTTGTGCCGTTCAGGATATAGCCGCCCTGAACTGCTTCGGCCTTTAGCTTCATTGAAACAACGTCGGAGCCTGCGCCAGTCTCGGACATCGCAAGGCTACCAACATGTTCCCCGGAAATCAGCTTTGGCAGATATTTCGCCTTTTGCTCTGGGTTGGCCCATCGGGCGATTTGGTTGATGCACAGGTTGGAATGCGCGCCATAAGACAGACCGATAGAGGCAGAGGCACGGCTGACTTCTTCGACCGCGATAACATGTTCCAAATAGCCCATGCCAAGGCCGCCATCTTCCGCATCGACGGTTATTCCATGTAAACCAAGTTCACCCATGGCGCGCCAAAGCTCATCCCGTGGGAACCAATCATCTGCGTCAATCTTGGCCGCAAGCGGGGCGATTTTGTCGGCTGCGAAACGCTTTGTTGTTTCGCGGATCATGTCGGCATTATCGCCGAGGGCAAAGTCTAATGTCATGCTTGTCATGGACTTACTCTGACAGTTAATTGCATGTGCTGCAAGCATAGGACTAGCCAGTGGACGACCTTTTGCTTACCGCTCATCCGATGTTGTTTAAGCGAGCGAATCTTCACTAATGCATTATGATATTCTTATTGTGGGTGGCGGCCATGGCGGCGCACAAGCAGCAATTGCGTTACGGCAGGCCAAATATGAGGGCAGCATCGGCGTGGTGAACGCTGAGCCTGAATATCCCTATGAACGCCCGCCTTTGTCAAAAGACTATTTCGCTGGTGAAAAGGCGTTTGAGCGCATCATGATCCGGCCAGCCGCTTTCTGGGCAGAGCGCAACGTCGATATGCTATTGGGCGCCCGCGTGGACGCGGTCGATTCCGCCGCTCATAAGGTGACATTATCTGACGGGGCGGTCATTTCCTATGGCAGCATGATCTGGGCGACGGGCGGTAGTCCGCGGCAACTGCCGGTCGAAGGCGGCAATCTGCCGGGTATGCATGTAGTTCGCACCCGCGCTGACGTTGACGGGATGCTTGGTGGCCTCGATGATGTGGCTGAGGTTGCGATTGTGGGCGGCGGATATATCGGGCTTGAGGCAGCGGCCGTGCTGCGCAAAATGGGCAAAAAGGTAACGGTGCTGGAGGCGATGGATCGCGTTCTGGCGCGGGTTGCTGGGGAACCGCTTTCGCGCTTTTACGAGGCCGAGCATCGCGCGCATGGCGTGGACGTGCGCTTAGGTGTGGAAATCAGTGGCATAGACGGCGAAGAATTTGTCACCGGCGTACGTTTGGCAGATGGAGAAGTGGTTCCTGCGCAAATGGTCATTGTCGGCATTGGTATCGTCCCTGCTGTTGCGCCTTTGCTTGCGGCGGGCGCAGCTGGCGGCGCAGGCGTTGATGTTGACGCTTATTGCCGGACGTCTCTCCCCGATATTTTCGCCATTGGCGACTGCGCAGCGCATGCCAATGATTTTGCAGGCGGCAACATCATGCGCGTTGAATCTGTGCAGAACGCCAATGATATGGCCAATGCCGTCGCCAAAAGCCTGACTAGTGAACTAACGCCTTATCATGCGGTGCCATGGTTCTGGTCCAACCAATATGATTTGCGGTTGCAAACTGTGGGCATCAGCGCGGGTTATGATGCCGCGGTGCTGCGCGGCGACCCGCAGACCCGCAGCTTCTCTGTGGTCTATCTGAAGGCTGGTAAAGTCATTGCCCTTGATTGTGTTAACGCGACTAAGGACTATGTCCAGGGCCGCTTGTTCGTGACCGACGGACTATCGCCGACGGCAGAACAATTGACCGATACCAACGTGCCATTGAAGGAACTCGCCGCAGCTTTGATGGTCCACTGAAGTAAATTTTGCCCCCAGTCCGTTCCGCCCTCACGGCCATTTTAGGCCCAACCAACACCGGCAAAACCCACCTCGCCGTGGAGCGGATGTGCGCGCATTCCAGTGGAATGATAGGGTTTCCGCTGCGCTTATTGGCGCGGGAAATTTACGACCGCGTGGTCGCCATGAAAGGCGTGCAGAATGTTGCGTTAATCACGGGCGAGGAACGGATCGAACCGCCGCAAGCCCGCTGGTATTGCTGCACCGTTGAAAGCATGCCCATTCAGAAGGAGTTTGCCTTCGTCGCCATAGACGAAGCGCAATTGGGCGCCGACCCCGAACGCGGGCATGTTTTTACCGACCGAATATTGCATGCGCGCGGGCGCGAGGAAACGATGATCTTGGGCTCGGAAAGCCTCCGCCCGATTATCCGATCGTTGCTGCCCGATGCTGAAATCATATCCCGTCCCCGTTTTTCGACACTGAGCTATGCTGGCGCGAAGAAGCTATCGCGCTTGCCCAAACGGTCCGCAATCGTCGCCTTTTCAATCGAGCAAGTTTACGCGGTGGCAGAAACGTTGCGCCGTATGCGCGGTGGCGCTGCGGTCGTGATGGGGGCGTTGTCCCCGCGCACGCGCAATGCGCAAGTCGCGATGTTCCAATCGGGCGAAGTGGATTATCTCGTTGCGACTGACGCCATTGGCATGGGCTTAAACCTTGATGTTGCACATGTCGCTTTTGTTAGCCTGTCTAAATTCGATGGCTCCCGCCGCAGACGCCTAACCGTCGCGGAAATGGCGCAGATCGCAGGCCGTGCTGGCCGGCATCAGCGCGATGGCAGTTTTGGGACGTTGGCCGGCGAGGGCAGTGAATTCACGCCTGAAGAAGTGTTGGCGATTGAGGGGCACAGTTTTCCGCGCCTGGACTGGTTATACTGGCGTGAGGCCAAGCCGCGCTTTAACGACATCGCGACCTTGATCGCGGATTTGGAGAAAAAGCCGCATCGTCCGGGGCTGTTGCCAGCACCAAAGGCCATCGATCTGCTGGTACTCAAGCGTTTGGCCGAAATGCCCGATGTGAAAGCGCTGATTCGCCATCCAGTGGATGTTGCGCGCCTGTGGGAAGTCGCGAGCCTCCCCGATTTTCGGCAGATGGGTGAGGAGCATCACAGCCGCTTTGTGGCGTCGCTGTGGCAATATCTGGGACACAATGACCGAGTTATCCCGCAAGGCGTCTATGCCGGTGAACTTGCGCGGCTGGATAACATCCAAGGCGATGTTGATACGCTTTCGGCCCGAATCGCGGCAGTTCGGACATGGACTTATATCGCCCATCGCAGCGATTGGTTGACCAATCCGCCCGCCATGGCAGAGCGCGCACGTGCGTTGGAGGAGAAATTGTCAGACGCGCTGCACGATGCATTGCGCCAACGATTTGTCGATAAACGCACGTCGATGCTATTGCGGAAAAATGCGACGGACGTTGGCTTTTTGCCCGTGGAGATACAAGCCGACACACATGTTTTGGTCGATGGAGAAGACATTGGTACTTTACAGGGCTTTGCCTTTCGGGTTGACCCAGCGGCCAAAGCAAGTGACCGTAAGTTGTTATTAGCCGCCGCCGAACGGCATTTGGCGGCATATTTGAGACAAAAGGCAAAGGACGTAAGCATGGCAGAGGACAGCGAATTCTCGCTCGCAGCGGATGGAGAGGGCAAGCCCGCCATTTTCTGGCAGGGTGATATATTTGGTGCGCTGACCAAAGGGCGGACATTGCTTCAACCTGCCTTTACACCTGTAAAGGCGGTCGCTGGTCTTGAAGGCGACGCGTTGCGTGAAATCACGACCCGCGCGGAAAGCTGGATTGCAGCGCAATTGGCCAAAGCCATGGGCGGCATAGTTGGGCTATTGGAACTCGCCCAGCAAGCAGATGTCGATGGCAATGTCCGCGCGCTTGCGGTGCGATTGGCCGACGAAGGTGGCATTGCGGGTAGGCATTATTTGGCCGATGCGATTGCAGCTTTGCCCAAGGAAGCACGCGGCGCAGCGCGAAAGGGCGGCATCGTCTTTGGCGCGTTAGATATCTATCATCATGCTGCGCTGAAGCCAGCTGCGGCGAAATGGCGTGCTGCATTATTTGCGGCGCGCGACAACCGCGCGATGCCAGAACTTCCACCCGAAAGCGCAGTGCATTTGAAGGGCTGGAATTTTGTCATTGCGTCCGACGCGCGCAACGCAGGCTATCGCCGGATTGGTGATGAATATGTCCGCATTGACTTGGCCGAACGGGTTATCAAAAAGGCCCATGAAGCACGCGGGCAGGGCAATCTGTTTGGCATGGATATGGCGTTCGCCACGTCATTGGGTATCAGCGAGAGCGGATTGAAGGCTCTGATGCGCGACGCAGGCTTCCGCCCCGCGGAACAGGCGCCGGAGCCAGAGCCGCAGACGGCGGTAGATGTAGTCGCTCAAACCGTTTCTGAGGCGACAGAGCTGGTCGCCGCCGGATCCGCTCCGGCTCCTGAAGCAGAGGTCGGGGAAGTGACAGAAACTGCCGAAGTTGAGGCGAGCGCCCCAGACGCTGCTGCGCCGCCAGCAGCTGAGGCGCAAGCTATCATACTGACGCATTGGCGCTGGGTTGGCCTGCCAAAACCACGCACGCCCGAACAGCGTCAGCCGCGTGCCAAGCCGCAACGCAAGGGCCCCCCTGCAACGGGTAAATCACAGACGAAGCCTGAGCGCGCACCGGTTGTTGCACAGCAAAGTGCACAACCATCCTCCCTCGCGTTGCAATTGGCGGCGCTTAAGGGCCTTAAGCTCTAATCGGACGGGGCGAAGTTGCGGATCGACAAACTTCTGTTCTTTCTGCGATTTGCCAAGAGCCGGACACTTGCCCAAGTTTGGGCGGAGGCTGGGTACATCCGCGTCAACGGACGCCGCGTGGAGAAGGCTAGCCTGCCCATCGCTATCGGCGATGTCATCACGCTGCCCATGGGGGAAGCTGTGGTTACATTTAAGCTGTTGTCGACACCAGTCCGGCGCGGCCCGGCTAGTGAGGCAGGGCTTTGTTACCAGCGGATCGATTAAAAATTGGCAGGCAGTTGCATTCCGCCGTTGACTTCCCCCCGTGCCTCGCAATAGGCAGCAAAGCGAAGCAGGCACTTTGCCGCTGCGTTTGGGAGATTTCCGCAAGTGACTTATGTCGTTACCGATGCCTGCATCCGCTGCAAATATATGGACTGCGTTGAAGTGTGTCCGGTGGATTGTTTTTATGAAGGCGACAATATGCTCGTCATCAACCCCAATGAGTGCATCGATTGCGGCGTTTGCGAACCCGAATGCCCTGCAGAAGCGATTTTGCCAGACACAGAAAACGGTCTTGAGAAATGGTTGGAATTGAACGCGACCTATAGCGCGGAATGGCCGAATATCACCTCAAGCCGTGAACCGCCTGCCGATGCGGATGAGTTTAAGGGCGTAGAAGATAAGTTCGACAAATATTTCAGCCCTGACCCCGGCGAGGGCGATTAAGCCCTCGCGGCGCGACTGGCCTTTAACCAGTCTTTTTGATACGCTTCTACCTCACGCAAGGCGGCAAAAACGGTCATGTCTGGCGATGTGCGGCCTGTGCGGCCGAGGGCGTAGATCTGGCTGTAAAACCAATATTGTGTCGCAAATCCTTCAATACTGCGCACCATCTTGATTTTGCGTAAGCTTGAAAGCCATTCAGGCAGCAGCTTCAATTGGTTCTCGACCTTGGGTAACATCGCCATGCCGCCGAGCAGCCTTTTTGGCGCTTCGGGCAGCACGCATAATGGGCGGGCAAGGCCAATGACGTCGGCACCGCCGTTGCGCAAGGCTTGTTCCATCGCCGATGCGCTGCGGAATCCGCCGGTTACCATCAAGGGGATTTTTAATTCGGCCTTCATCGCTTGGGCGAAATCAACAAAATAGGCTTCGCGTGAAAGGGTGGTGTCTGCCACATTTTGGGCTTCCTCTTCCTCCATGCCTTGAATGCCAAGCAACTTGGGTTGTTCATAGGTACCGCCCGAAATCTCAATGAGATCTACACCCGCATCCTGCAGCCATCGGGCGACTTGCAGGCTGTCCTCAAAGGCAAAACCGCCGCGCTGGAAATCGGCGCTGTTCAATTTGACGGAAATGGGGAATTCGGGGCCGACCAGAGTGCGCACAGTGTTGATAGTGAACATGAGGAAACGGGCACGGTTCACTAGGCTACCACCCCAGCGGTCTGTGCGCTGGTTCGACCGTGGGCTTAAAAATTGCGAAATTAGATAGCCATGCGCGGCGTGGATCTGAACGCCTGTAAATCCGCCATTTTTGCAGTGTAATGCGGCCTGACCAAAGCGGCCAATGAGGTTCAGAATTTCGTCCTCGGTTAAGGCAACAGGCGTACCAAATTGTCCACCGGGCAACCCTAGCTTGACCGCAGATGGTGCCTTGGGATGCCGATTGACCGCGCGCATGGTTTGCCGTCCGGCATGGCTGATTTGTGCCCAGAAATGATTGCCGTTGCGGGTTGCGGCCTGCGTCCAAAATTGGAGGGCCGTCATCATCTCGGCGTCGGGATGTCCGTCAAAAAAGACATTGCCGGGGCGTTCGAGATGGTCCGCATCGATATGAATATTTCCAGAAATATGCAGGCCAGCGCCGCCGTCCGACCAAATGCCATAAAGGCGCTGCAATTCAGGCGTTGGGCGACCCAATGGGTCGGCAAGCCCTTCGGTCATCGCGGCCTTTGCGATACGGTTGTTCAATACTGCGCCGCAAGGCAGTGTCAGCGTGGTGTTTAGTCTCACTGGGGTTCGCCGGGTGTTTCAACCTCTGCCGTGTCGTCGGCGTCGGTTTTGGTTGGGGTTGCGTCTTTGCGTGCAACAGGTTCTGAAATCTCGATGCTAGATTGCACTGGCACGTCGTCGACCGCTTCGTCGGTGTTGATCATGTCATCGCTAATCGTGCCCTCTAGACTGTCGAGAGTGTCCATGCGCGTTTCGGTGGCTTGACGATCTTCCTTTGAATTGCCGCATGCAGCCAAAAGCAGCATCATGGCAAGGGCAGACGTAAAATGGCAAAGACGCATAATATCCTCGTTGGTCTAACTTGGCGCATCCGTACAATTTTCACCTGCTTTCGCAAGACTATTGAGAAAATCAGGGAAAGTTGACAGCAATGCGGCGTCAAAATCCGATAAGCTGGCATGGATGCCCAAAGCAGCGAGGCTAGTCACCGGATATTCGGATATTCCGCATGGCACGATACCGGTAAAATGGCTGAGATCAGGGGAAATATTGACAGCAAAGCCATGCATCGTAACCCATTTGCGAATACGGACGCCAATCGCGCCGATTTTTGCTTCTTGGCCGTCCGGCGTGTCGCACCAAATGCCGATGCGTCCTTCCGCGCGACGGGCTTCGATGCCAAAATGCTCCAACGCATCTATCACCCAGCCTTCAAGTGCATGGACGTAGCAGCGGACATCTTTGCCATGGCGGGCAAGGTCTAGCATAACATAGCCAACGCGCTGACCCGGACCATGATAAGTATACCGGCCGCCGCGTCCCGTGTCATAGACAGGGAATTGCTGGCTCAGTAATTCAGCGGGGTCCGCACTGGTGCCGCTAGTGTATAAAGGCGGGTGTTCCAGCAGCCAGATAAGCTCTCTGGCGTTGTCATCACGGATTGCCCCCTGCAACGCCTCCATACGGCTGAGCGCATCTGGATAGGGGGTCAGGCCTGTTGATATGTCCCAGTCGATATTGTGATCCAAAATCATGAACCCTCCTTTAGCATGCTGTATGCGGCTTGCCACCGCATATGTCTGCCTCTACGCCGCGCATAGCTGAGGAGAAATTATGCCAAAGAAGCTTGATTATCGCGCTGTCTGGACTGACGCGCTCGCTTTGCTTGCGGCGGATAAAGAGGCGATTGCCGCAATCGCGGGTTTCTTTATTTTTATGTCGGCATGGGTTTCGGCGTTTCTCGTTCCGCCGCTGATTGTTGAAAATCTCGACGATACGAATCAGGCTATTCAGGAAATCAGCCGCTATTTCGAAGCCAACTGGCGCGTTCTTGTGCCGACGATGTTGGTAACCATATATGGCAACCTGTCCCTATATGTGCTGATGTCGGGGCGTCCGCTGTCGAAAGTCGGCGATGCTCTAGGCATCGCCGCGGCATTATTTGTCCCCTATTTGCTGGCAAGCTTGATCGTTGGCTGGGCGACTTTGGCTGGATTTTTGATGCTAATCCTACCTGGCCTGTATCTTTCGGGTCGTTTTGCGATATTGCCCGCCGTCGTCGCGCAGAATGTTGGGGGTGGTATCAACAAATCTGTGATCCAGACTTGGCGTGTTACAAGTCAGTGTGGTTGGGCGATTTTGTTTTTGATGCTCTTTGTGGCCGTCTTTTTGCGCATTTTTGCAGGTGTCGCTGATGCCGCGATCGTCGCGATTTGTCAGTCCATCGCGGGTGAAGAAGGTGTCCCTATTGTCGATTCCGCGGTCAAAGCGCTGTTCGTCACTTTGGAGGCCGTAGCTTTCACATTGATGCTGATCGCGGTCAATCGTCAGCTTTCTGCGCAGACACCCCACTTATAATCGGAATGTGCGGCGCGGCATCGCGCGGGATAAGGCCATTAAGGCGCGGGTCGGGAAAAGTTTCCAACTGCCGTTGATAGGCAATAAAACCGGACCGCTGGTAAAAGGCCAGCGCATAAGGACCATCAAGCGTGCAGGTGTGCACCCACATCCGCTGAACGCCGGCTTCCGCCCAGCCTATTTGCAGCGCCATTGCCATCAGCCATTTGCCATGACCTTTGCCCGTCAGCTCTGGCACGAGGCCGAAAAAGGCAATCTCGCATTGTCCGGCCTCCCGGAAATCCAGCTCCAATATCCCAACCTCAATACCGCGTTGGTCAAGCACGGCCCAGATGCGCACGGCCGGGTCGTGGATGATGCGCAAAAGATCCGCGTCATCAAGCGCAAGCCGGGAGAACCAAAGCCATGGTTCGCCAATGCGACGATATAGCGTGCGGTAGGCATCTGCTGTTGGCGCTTGCCATCGTTCCAACCGCAATTCTGACGCTGGCAGCGCCCGCAAAGGCGGACGGTTCGTCATTTCCAACGATGTGACAATGGCACCCAGCTCGCCATGCGCAATCGGACTAAACGCCATTTGGGGTCAGGCCCATACCACTTCGGGCGGCAAGCTCATCAATATCGCGTCGACATTGCCGCCTGTCTTCAATCCAAAGGTCGTGCCGCGATCATATACCAAGTTAAATTCGGCATAGAGACCACGCCAGCGTAATTGCGCCTGCTTTTCTTCTGCACTGAAGGGTTGGTTCATACGACGGCGGACAAGCTTAGGAAATATGTCGAGGAAGCTATCGCCGACATCGCGGGTGAACGCGAAATTTTGTTCAAATAACGCGTCGCTGGTGTTTTCGAGATGGTCGTAAAATATCCCGCCAACGCCGCGATGGACATTGCGATGTGGTATCCAGAAATAATCCTCCGCCCATTTGCGATAACGTTCATACACATCGGGGCCATATGGTGCGCAGGCCGCACGGAGACGCGCGTGGAAGTCGTCCGTGTCTTCCGCATAGGGAATAGGCGGGTTAAGGTCCGCACCACCGCCAAACCAGCTTTTCGTTGTCATCAGGTACCGCGTGTTCATATGCACGGCCGGCACATGCGGGTTTGCCATATGCGCGACGAGGCTGATTCCCGTGGCGAAGAAACTGGGGTCTTCTGCAGCGCCATGAATGGTTTTGGCAAATTCGGGGTTGAAGCTGCCGCCGACGGTGGAGACATTCACGCCCACTTTCTCGAACACCTTGCCCTTCATCACCCCACGCACACCGCCGCCACCGGGGGAACCATCATGGTCGTTGCGGTCCCATGGGGTATATTCAAACGACGCATCGGACCCTGCTTCGCGTTCAATCTCTTCAAAGGCAGCGCAAATGCGGTCCCGGAGCGATTCGAACCATGTGCGCGCGGTCTGTTGGCGTTGATCTAATATCAGGGTCATAGTTCGCCTCTTGGGAATGAATGGGTCTGTCTAAGACCTTCTGCCAAAGCGATGCCAGCCGATACCGAAATGTTCAAGGATCGAAATCCTGCGGCCATCGGAATACAGACGCGCGCGTCGGCGCGTGCATGGACTTCGGGCGGCGCCCCTTTGCTTTCGGAACCCATGAGAATGATATCATCAGGTTGAAAGGTGAACTGTGGTAGCGGGATGGATGCCTTACTGGACATTAAAACGATCCGCGCACCATCCAAGGTTTCGAGAAAAGTGGACCAGTCAGCATGGCGTTGAATCTGGACATGGTCCATATAATCCATGCCCGAACGTTTCAACGCGCGTTCGGAAAAGGCAAAGCCGCAAGGCTCGATGATGTCGCATATGACACCAAAGCAGGCTGACGTCCGCAAAACTGCGCCGACATTCCCCGCCATGTCCGGCTGATACAATGCGATGCGCATGAGAGCTTCCTCACTAAAAACCTGTTTCGTGGCAATTAGCGTGTATCGCGGCCCGCGTCCAAAGGCTTATTGCGCTAAAAACCGAGTAGGCTGACGTGAAGCAGTCGCTAGCCACAGGTTTATAATCGGAACACGCAAGATAGCCCAGTTCTGGATGCCCACGCACCGCAAATTTTGCACAAAATTATCGCCCGCAGGTCCCGGAGCTACCAGTTCTTCAAACCAACAGAGCGCGAAAACGCGCGGGCGACAATGCGCTAAACTTAGCGTGTCTTTCGTACGCCCTGACGCTCTTGAATTGAAATGCTGTCGTCTTGATTGGCATCCGCTTTACTAAAGCGTGCGTCAATCGCAGCCCGGTATTCCGCTTGTGTCACGGACTTGTCCTTATTGGTGTCTGCGCGTGCCAACATGGCCATGGCGCGAAGACGGTCGCGTTGACGTTCTTCACGCATGCTAGCTCCAATGCGTAGCATGCGCCGTTCACGCCGGTTTGCACGTCGTTCGACGCCAGCTTCATGCGCCGCCATGAACTCGCTTTGGCTAATGGCGCCATTTTTGTCTGTGTCCATGATGACAAAGAGCTTCGCCATCATAGCAGTCCGGTCGGCTGCGTTTAACGCGCCGTCGCCATTTACGTCTATCTTAGCAAAGCGTGCATCGGCCGCTGCCATGGCTTCTGCCTTGGTGATGGCACGATTTCCGTCTGCATCGGCTTTAAGTGGTGCAGCATGAAGCGCCGCTGCGGAAGTAACAGAAAGGACCGTGAGGCCAGCATAGAGTGAAAGTTTCTTCATTATTCTCGCTCCTTTTAATCATCTGCGCTAGCGAACACGCATGAACATAGGATGAATATGGCGTAAAAGCTTGTCAAGAAAATGGCTATCTTGCCGCAAACTGTATGAGTTAGGTAGAGCGCCTGTCATTGGGCGAACGTTGGAGCGGGTAAGGGGAATCGAACCCCTCTAGCTAGCTTGGAAGGCTAGTGCATTACCACTATGCTATACCCGCGACGGACCAAAGGGCCGTGTGAAACGCCGCTATTGCCATTATCCGGTCAAAGCGTCAACGCCCTCATTGCAAAAGAAAGGGCCGCAAAAGCGGCCCCTTCACAAAATTGGTTTTACCTATCAGTGTTTTTTGTCTGCCCAGATGGTCTTGTAGGACATCCACGCAAGCACGGTGAAGATGATCAGGAAGCCAAGCGCGGCCCAACCTGCGCTTTTGCGGTTTTCCATCTTTGGCTCTGCTGACCATGTCAAGAATGCAGAAACGTCTTTCGCCATCTGCGCCTTGGTGGCCTTTGTACCATCATCATAGGTAACCAGATCATCACTCGCGATTGGGCTTGCCATCGCAATGTTCAGGTTTGCAAACCATGGGTTGAAGTGCAAGCCAGCGGGCGTCGCAGCGTCAGGGAATTCCTTCAGCAGCTCTTTGCCTTCGGCGTTCTTGTAACCCGCTTGATCGCGATAGCCCATCAACAATGAGTATACATAAGCGGTGCCATCAGGACGCGCCTTGGTTATCAGTGAAAGGTCTGGTGGAAGCGCATTATTGTTGGCTGCACGTGCCGCGACTTCATTCGCAAATGGCGAAGGAATTTTATCGGCAGGAATGGCAGGCCGCGAGGCCGCTTCACCCGTTTCAGGGTTGACGCTCGGCACTTCGGTTTTCCAAGCCTTGGCGAGTGCCTTAACTTGGTCTTCGTTGTAACCCAATGCCGCGAAATCACGGAAGGCAACGAGCTTCAAGCTATGGCAGGCTGCGCAGACTTCGGAATATACCTTCAATCCGCGCTGTAATTGGCCACGGTCAAACTTACCGAACGGCCCATCATGCGCAAAGCTGACGGCAACGGGCGTTTCATGAAACTCATGCTCAGCCGTGGGCTGCTCAGGTTCCTGAATGGCCTTGATAACGGTATCCCCAAGACCGAGCAAAAGCATGCCGCTGAAAAACAGGCCTACTAAAAAAGCAACTAAACGAACCATGATACTGCTTTCCCTGTTTTACGCAGCCGCTTTTTCAAGCGGTTTGCCGGTGACAGCTTCGGTGATTGAATTTGGCAGCGGAAGCGGCCGTTCAATGCGCGAAACGATTGGCAAGATGATCAAGAAATGGGCGAAATAATAGGCTGCCGCAATCTGGCTGAGAATAACCCACTGCGCATAAGGCGGTTTTCCGCCGCAATAGGTCAACAAAGCCAGGCTTGGGATAAGCCCAAACCAGAAGAATTTGCGGAACAGCGGACGATAATGACCCGAACGTACGGGTGATGTGTCCAACCATGGCAGGAAGAACAGCAGCAAGATCGAACCAAACATCGCAAGCACGCCCATTAACTTGGCTTCGATGATGATGATGCCCGTGAATGGGATGCTGAAATCGACGGTGAACGCCTTCAAAATCGCGTAGAATGGCAAGAAATACCATTCAGGCACAATATGCGCTGGCGTCGAAAGCGGGTTAGCCGGAATGTAATTGTCTGGATGCCCCAACATATTTGGCGCAAAGAAAGTTACGGCGACAAAGAGGATCAAGAAGACACCTAAGCCAAAGCCGTCCTTCGCGGTGTAATATGGGTGGAAAGGAACGGTGTCCTGTTCGCCCTTAACACTGACGCCAGTCGGGTTTGACGAGCCTGGAATATGCAATGCCCAAATATGCAGGATGATGACGCCTGCAATAACGAACGGCATTAAATAGTGTAGCGAGAAGAAGCGGTTTAGCGCAGCTTGGTCAGGCGCAAAGCCGCCGAGGAGCAACTGACGCAAGGGTTCGCCGACCACAGGAATGGCGGAGAAGAAGCCAGTGATAACCTGCGCGCCCCAGAAGCTCATTTGGCCCCATGGCAAAACATAGCCCATGAACGCGGTTGCCATCATCAATAGGAAGATGGTGACGCCTAGGAGCCATATCATTTCGCGCGGTGCTTTATACGAACCGTAAAAAAGCCCCCGGAAAATGTGAATGTACACCACGATGAAGAAGAAGCTCGCACCGTTCATATGGGCATAGCGGATGAACCAGCCGGAGTTTACGTCGCGCATGATATGCTCGACGCTATTGAATGCACCATCAACGCTTGCATAATAATGCATGGCCAACACAATGCCGGTTACAATCTGGATAACCAAAGCGACGCCCGCAAGGACACCAAAGTTCCAGAAATAATTGAGGTTACGCGGAACTGGATAACCGGCACCCACGGCATTGTAGACTAAGCGCGGCAAGGGCAGTCGCTCATCGACCCACTTACTTACTGCGCCTTGCGGCTTATACTCTTGTGCCCAAGGGAAGCTCATTACGTTCTAGCTCCTCAACCGATTTTTACGACTGTGTCAGAAATGAATGCGAATTCCGGAACGACGAGGTTCGTCGGGGCTGGGCCCTTCCGGATACGTGCGGCGGTATCATAATGTGAACCATGGCATGGGCAGAAATAGCCGCCATA
>ENA-ORFA01000546-ORFA01000546.1-marine-metagenome-genome-assembly--contig:-NODE-546-length-15854-cov-3.238068_pt1 | contig 15854 bp, 15 predicted proteins | sample MGYA00248621_ERZ508587 | MGnify/ENA primary metagenome ERZ508587 (study PRJEB26250, sample SAMN06266239) | marine metagenome | isolation source: Columbia River Estuary | place: USA:Columbia River Estuary... | reverse complement strand
GTTTTGCCTTATTGCATCAAGGTGATGGATGCCTTTACGCCAAACGGCGACGGCATGAACGACCGCTGGCTGGTTGTAAACAACGGTGGCGTATGTACCCGCCAGATATCTGTATCCGTATTCAATCGATATGGAAGTGTGGTCTACAAAAACGATAATTATAATAATGATTGGACAGGCGTGTACAATAGTAAACCGGTGCCCGACGGGACCTATTATTATGTAGTCTCTTATCGGTTGATCACCGGCGCCTACTTAACCCTTAAGGGCGACGTAACCATTCTTCGTTAAGCCAATCAATAAACACAACATGAAACGTCTATTCATATCTACTGCTACTTTGTTAATCGCCCTTACCGGTGTTTCTCAACAGCTCCAGACCTCCTCCATGTATGAGATGCAAAGTCTTTTACACAATGCGGCCACAGCCGGATTGTTTCAAGATGATCTGATCGGAGCGAGTTACCGCAATCAGTGGTCCGGCATCAGCGGAAGCCCCAGAACCGCCTTGGTCTTTGGTAGCTACAACTTGAAAAAGGAAAACGTCGGCATCGGCGGATATCTATTCTCCGATAAAACCGGCCCTACTTCCCGAACCGGTTTATCCGCCTCTTTTGCGAAACACCTGAAGATGAAGGATGGTGCCGTGTTATCGGTGGGTATTGAAGCACGCGGACTTCAATTCGGTATCGACCGGGCAAAACTGAGTGCTACGCTCGGGTCGGATCCCGCCCTGGGAAATGCCGACAATCGATTCAAATTCGATGCCGGCTTTGGGGTGGCATATCAAAAGAACAAGCTCCGCCTAGGTGCTTCCGTATCGCAGCTGGTGCAATCCAAGCTCGGGTTTTACAACGGGACTATGACACTCTCTGAAGAGGCTCGCTTGTATCGCCACTATTATTTTCATGGATCGTATAGTTGGAGTCCTGATGGAAACACCGAGATCACGCCTAGTTTTCTCGTGATCTATTTACCCAACGCCCCCACCGAGGTTCAGGGTGGTGTGCGGGTTGAGCACAAAGAACTTTTTTGGTGGGGACTAGCCTTCCGCTCCAGACAAAGTGCCATCCTGTCTGCCGGAGTCAATCTGCAAAAGCGCTTCAGCCTTGGTTACTCTTTTGATATCTATCGGACCCCGCTCAGTTTGTTTGACGCAGGTTCCAACGCCCACGAGCTGATGCTTCGCTTGCGGTTGAAGAAATAATTTACCATTGAAAAATCCCACACAACAGCAGCCAATTGGCTGCTGTTTTACTTTGGGCATTTCCTACTTTTACAGTCAATCGCATGCAACCGCTTCAACTCTCTTTATTACAAACCGATCTGATCTGGGAAAACCCAGAGGCCAATCGGCAACAGATCGAAGCACAGTTGCAAGCATTACCTGCGGGAACACACCTAATCGTTTTACCCGAAATGTTCTCGACCGGATTTTCCATGAATCCGACTCAGTTGGCTGAAGGGATGGAAGGCGAAACCGTCAATTGGATGAAACGAGTGGCCAGCGACAAGCGATGCATCCTGACCGGCAGTTTCATGGCCAAGGAAGGCGATCAATATTTCAATCGATTGCTTTGGGTATTGCCCAATGGACAAATCGGACAATACGATAAGCGACATCTGTTTGCCTTTGCCGGAGAAGATCAACACTATACGCCCGGGAATAAACGACTGATCGCTTCGGTCAACGGTTGGCGCATCCATCTACAGATCTGTTACGATTTACGTTTTCCGGTTTGGGCACGCCAACGATCTACTTACGATGAAGATGGAAATTTCCATCCCGAATACGATGTGCTGATCTATGTGGCCAACTGGCCTGAGCGTCGATCGGAAGCTTGGAAAACCCTGCTCCGAGCTCGAGCCATTGAAAATCAATGTTACGTGGTGGGCGTTAACCGCATCGGCGTGGATGGACAGGGAATCAACCATAGTGGCGATAGTATGATTGTAGGCCCGAGCGGCGAAATCCTATACGATTGTGCCGATCGAAAGGAGTTGCATACACAAACACTGGATCCGGTCTTGTTGCAGGAAACCCGCGATCGATTTCCTTTTCTTCGCGATGCCGATGGGTTTATGATCCTTTCCGACGAGCTGCCTGAATAAGGGACTGCGTCACCCGCATTTTATTGTCGTAATTCAACCGAATGGACTCGGGGGTGGCATTCACTTCCACATCCGGAAAAATACCTCTTCCGTTATTTGGGAGGTTTTTATCCATCACCATACGAAACAGCGGAATCTTTAGACGAATCCGGGTATTCGGCAATACCACCGTCGGAATTTCCCAGGCCGAATTACCGTACGCCCCTCCACCGGTTTCTTCGCCGATCACCGTAATGCCCGGTTGACCTTTTACTGCATTGATGAAAAGCGTCGTTGCAGAAAAACTATATCCGCTGGTCAGTATATACGTTCTGCCGTCGAAGTGATTTTTTTTCTTGGGAGAAAAGCGATGGCGTTCAAAGTAGCCGAAATGATAAAGCCCATCCTTTCTTTTTTTAGTCAAAAAGGGCATCAGGGCTTGTATGGCCAAATTGTGTTGAATATACTTTCCATATTTCGAATGGCGACGAATTGCGTACAGGGAGTCGGCCACCTTAAAAGGGCGTTTCGAAATATAACGAGAGAAGGAGGTTGAATTACCGACTCGTCCCCCGCCGTTATTTCGAACATCAATAATTAAGTCGGCTATCTGATTTTGTTCCAGCAGCTGAAAGCCTTTTCTGAAAAAGCGACGCAATTTCCCATTCTCTCCAAATGAATTGAGGCGCATCAACGCTTGTCGATTAGCGGTATCGATTTGCAACGAGCGGATCCGCTCGAGCGACTGTACTTTTTTCTCTTTTCTCGACAAGGCTGGTTGCGGTTGACGAACCGTGGCATCTTTTTTAGGAATATATAGGCTTCGGATAACACTTTGTTCCAGGCCCTGTCGATCTAGGTAGTTAAACATGATTTGCGAGGAAGTGTCCAAATAGAGTCGATAGTAGTTTCCGAAACTGCCCCAGCCGCTGAGGATCTGATCCGGATGGGTTCGGTTGAATCCGTCTCCGGAAATATATTCGGACAAAGTGTCAATGATCTGTTTCGCGGACCGGCCATTGATCGAGAGGATCTGCACGCCTCGATTCAATACACTGTCTTTTATATCCAAATTACCCAAGACCATCATCGTGTCTTCCCAGCACTTCACACTTAGTGGAAAAAGCGCTTGGAGGGTAGCGGTATCATTTTGTTGTTGTATCGATCGGGATGATTGGATCGTAGTGTGTCCGCATCGGATCGAAGAAGTTAGTTGTCTCAGTTTTTTTCTAAGCCCTAACTCGGTCAAAGAATCGTTTAGTTCTTGATAGACGCCTTGAAGGTTGTGGTTCCATTTGTCCCGACTCTGATACCAATAAAGTCCCGGATGATGGGATTCCAGTACGCCACGGAGCACCTCAACATCTTCCCGTAGGGAGGTTGGTGAAAATTTTTTGTCGGGCGGATAATGCATCCGCGATGTTCGGCAGGAAGTAAACGCGCACAAACAAAATAAGAAAGCCCAAATCCGATTTTGCATAATTATTTGTAGTGATTCCAACCCTGTGCGGTGATGGCGTGTTTTCCTCCGCCCTTGGTTAAAATGTGCGCGCCCTGTTCGGGTTCAGTCATGTAACCAACCACACTGATCTGTTCACTAAGCAACAGTTTTTCATAATCGGCTTGAGAAACCGTAAACAGCAGTTCATAATCTTCTCCACCACTCAATGCGCAGGCGGTTGGGTCGATCTCAAACTTAAAGGCTGCGTTGCGCATGGGTTCAGCGATCGGCAGTTTATCCTCGTACAAGACGCAACCGAGTTGACTTTGTTTGCAGAGATGAAGAATCTCCGAGCTGAGCCCGTCGCTTATGTCCATCATGGAAGTGGGACGAACTTCGGCGTCATCCAGAAATTCAATAATGTCTTTGCGCGCTTCGGGCTTCAGTAATTTACCAACTACATAAGCCTCTCCTTCGAGATCGGGTTGTACGCCCGGTGATTCGAGGTAGATTTTTTTCTCTCTTTCTAAAAACAGCAGTCCTACATAGGCTGCACCAAGATCCCCACTCACACAGAGCAGGTCGCCTTTCTCTGCGGTGCTTCTTTTCACGTATTTATCGGGTGCGACTTCACCGATTGCCGTCACCGAGATCATGAAGCCTTTTTGGGAAGCGGTCGTGTCTCCGCCGATCAGATCGACTCCGTATTTTTCACAGGCCGCATATACGCCTTCGTAGAATTCGGTCATTGCCTCTACGCTGAATCGATTGCTGATGCCCACGCTCATCAAGATCTGAGTGGGCGTGGCATTCATGGCATAGATGTCGGACAGGTTTACGACGACGCTTTTATACCCCAGGTGTTTTAGGGGTGTGTACATCAAATCAAAGTGTACGCCCTCTAAAAGCAGATCGGTCGTAATAACGGTTTGTTTTCCGAAATGATCGATCACGGCGGCATCGTCGCCTACGCCCAACAACGACGAGGCTTGTTTCAGTTCGATGTTCTTAGTCAGGTGATCGATGAGGCCGAATTCACCGAGTTGACTGATCTCTGTACGTTCTTCGCTCATAATGTGCGGGTATTATTTATTACGCCTACCAATTCTTCATGAATGTGACCATTGCTGGCCAATAGGGGATGCTCATAGATGGAAAAGGTTTCTCCTTGGTGATTGGTGACGGTTCCGCCTGCTTCTTGCACCATCAACATGCCGGCGGCACTATCCCAGGGTTCGAGTTTGTGTTCGAAGAAGCCATCAAATCGGCCGGCAGCGACCCAACACAGATCGATGGCGGCGGATCCGAGGCGACGAACCGGCACTCCTTTTTTTACGAATCGGGCGAATACATCGAGTGGTCCGTTGGGTTGATCGATGTAGGTATAAGGGAAGCCGGTAACCAAGCATGCCTTGATGGCACGGGTTTCGGTACTGACGCGAATGGGTTTATCGTTGAGAAAGGCGCCTTCCCCTTTTTCGGCGAAGAATAGTTCGTTGATGTGCGGATTATACACCACTCCCATGATTACTTCTCCGTTTTTTTCAATGGCGATGGAGACGGCGTTGAGTGGAATGCGGTGAGCGAAGTTCACGGTACCATCGATCGGATCGATGATCCATTTGTATGCGTGGCTTTGTTCGTGCGCGCCCGACTCTTCTGCCAAAATTTGGTGATCGGGATAGGCAGATCGAATGACGGAAAGGATGGCTTTTTCTGAGGCGTGATCGGCTTCGGTGACCAAGTTGTTGACGCCCTCTTTGTTGTCGATCCGGAATTCACCGTGGAAGTACCGAAGGATCTCGGCTGCGCCGGCTTGGGCGGCTTCGATCAGCGTGGTTTTGAGCATACGCAAAGATACCTCCTCCTCGGGGCTTATCTGCTACTCGTATTTTGTGGGGGTTTTTAGAAGCGCGTACTTTGACCTCTGTCGACCATGCCGCTACTATCCATCATCATTGTCAACTACCGGGTTCCTTATTTTCTGGAACAGTGCCTGCAATCGATTCGCGTGGCTGCCCGAGGTTTGGAGGTGGAGGTGATCGTGGTCGACAATGCCTCCGGCGACGAATCCATCGAATACCTACAGCCCCGATTTCCCGAGGTCCGCTTTTTGGAATCAAAAACCAATCTGGGCTTTGGCCGGGCCTCCAATTGGGGTTTTCAGGAGAGCGGCGGCGAGTATATTCTGTTTTTAAATCCGGATACGCTGCTTTCCGAAGAGTCCCTTCGTGGACCCCTTCAATTTCTGCAAGCCAGTCCCCGCTCTGGTGCATTGGGGATCAAAATGATCGATGGAACTGGCAAGTTTTTGCCTGAATCCAAGCGGGCATTTCCCGATCCGATCACTGCTTTTTATAAAATCATTGGATTGTCGAGACTGTTTCCACGCTCACCTCGTTTTGCCCGGTATCATTTGGGGCATTTATCGGCCGAGGCCAATCAGGTGGTAGATGTAGTCTCGGGCGCCTTTTTCCTGGTTCGCCGCACGGTGTTGCAAAAAGTGGGGGTCTTTGATGAACAGTTCTTCATGTATGGGGAGGATGTCGACCTAAGCTATCGGATACAACAGGCTGGTTACGCCAATCAATATTTTGCCGAAGCTGCTATACTCCATTTCAAAGGTGAAAGCACCCAGAAACAAAACCTTCGTTATGTACGGCTGTTTTATGGGGCGATGAGTCAATTTGTGCGCAAACACCAACTGCATAACGGATTGTTTACAGCAGGCATACAGGGGGCAATCGGACTGAGGGCGTTGGCTTCTCTCATGCGGCGAACCATCCAGCGAATTGGTGTTCCGGTGTTGGACGGGTTGCTCATTCTGGCCAGCTTTTTTCTGGTTCGGGCTGTTTGGTCGGGCGTGGTTCGTCCCGATGTTTTGTATCCGACCGATCTTCGGCTGTCTACCGCTTTATACGCGTCTCTCTTTTTTCTAGCTACCGCCCTTGCCGGTCTTTATCGGGCATCATTTCGCTGGAAACATTTGTTCCGCGCAACGCTAGTATCGACCGGTGTCGTATTGGTGATCTATTCGTTGCTACCCGAATCGTTGCGTTATTCTCGCGGCATGATGCTGTTCAGTTCTCTTTTTTCTTCGCTGGTGTTGATGGGATGGAGACAGATTTTGTTATCGTTGCAGGTGATCAACCGCAACCACAGCGACCACATTCGCTTCCCGATCCTGGTAGTCGGCTCTACTGAATCGTTGACATCCATTCGGTCGCTTTACCCGGAACAACCTGCCGCAGCTTTTCAGCATTTGGAACCCGGATCTGGGTCGCTTGAGGAGCTGATTCGTTCCATTCACGCATTGATCCCGATTCAGGAAATCGTTTTTTCGCCCGGTGAATTGTCTTACCGGCAGATGCTCCTTCTTATGCAGCGTTTATCGACCCAATACAGGTTTCGGTTTCATGCTCCGGGGTCGATTCAGCTGATCTACTCCAGCTTTCAAACAACCAACGGATCTACCGGTCGTGGACGGGCTGATTGATTATCTTCGCAGCTGTTCGTTTTTCTGATTATGGCGAGTATCATCGACTTCAAATTACCGAGGGCATTAGCGGCAGCCTTGCGCATTCCGGTAAACGATGCCCGTCGACAGCAGTTGCGGGTACTTCGAAAGCTATTGCGCAAGGCCCGGTTTACCGAATTTGGCCAGCAATATCGATTCGATGAGATCTTGTTGAGTCGACACGCCGGTAAGGGGTTTCAGGAGATCGTCCCGATTCACGATTACAATTCGATCTATGAACAGTGGTGGAAGAAAACACTCGACGGGGTGCCCGACGTGGCCTGGCCCGGCAAGATCAAATACTATGCGCTGAGTTCCGGCACCTCGGAGGCTGCCAGTAAATACATTCCGGTGACGCAGGAGATGGTGCGCAGCAACATGGTGAATTCGGTTCGCCAATTGATCAGCATCATTAAATACGAGGAAGCCAATCGCCGAGCGATGACCAAGGGGGTCTTGATGCTGGGAGGCGCCACCGATTTGAAAAAAGGGAAAGCCGGTTGGTATGCGGGTGACCTGAGTGGGATCTTGGCAAAGAAGCGTCCTTTTTGGTTTCAAACGTTTTATAAGCCTGGGGGACGGATTGCTGCAATCGCCAATTGGAACGATAAGTTGAATGAGATCGTGGAACACGCAAAAGATTGGGACATCGGTTACATCGTGGGTGTTCCGGCCTGGTGCCAGATGTGTATGGAAATGATCATCGAGCATTACAAGCTGAACAACATACACGAAATCTGGCCCAACTTCAGCTTTTTCGTACACGGCGGCGTTGCTTTTGAGCCTTATAAAAAAGGATTCGAGAAGTTATTGGCCAAGCCCATTGTATACGTCGAAAATTATTTATCGAGCGAAGGATTCATTGCGTATAAAACGCGCGAGCATGCCCGTGGCATGCAGCTGATCCTGAACAACAATATTTTCTTTGAGTTTATACCGTTCGATGAGAAGAATTTTGACGCCGACGGAAATCCCCGTCCCGATGCCGAGGCAAAAATGATCCACGAAGTCGAAGAGGGGAAGGACTACGCCCTGTTGATGAGCACCAATGCCGGAACTTGGCGTTACCTAATTGGCGACACGATCCGTTTTGTGGACCTAGAACACCAGGAAGTTGTGATTACCGGACGAACCAAGCATTTTTTGAGTTTGACCGGCGAACACTTGAGTGTTGACAACATGAACAAGGCGATTGAACAGGTCAGCCAAGAGTTCAACGTGAGCATTCCGGAGTATACGGTTGTGGGTTTTCCCTATGAGAACTTCTTTGCTCACCGCTGGTATGTTTCCACCAATGATCACATCGATCCTAAGGCATTGCGCGATCGAATCGATGCGATCTTGCGCGAGATCAATGACGATTATGCGATCGAGCGCGACAGCGCACTAAAAGAAGTTTTTCTGGAAGTACTGCCTGAGGAAGCTTTTATGCAGTTCATGGCCGAAAAGGGAAAAATCGGAAGTCAACATAAGTTTCCGCGGGTAATGAAGGGTAAGATGTTGGCCGATTGGGAAGCCTTTTTGAGTCGTCGCAGTTAATATGTCTAAGAAAGAAACTAAGACCGGATTCTGGTCGCGCTTTTGGCAGATCTGCAAGCGCGTGTTCTTGATCCTATTCGTGAGCCACCTGGTGTATGTCATTTTATTGCGCTGGGTCGACCCGCCAATCACGATCACACAACTTACCAATTGGGTTCAGGGCAACGGGCTGAATCGTGATTATGTGGATCGCACTGATATCTCGGCACAAGCCATGTTGGCGGTGATGGCTTCGGAAGACCAATTATTTTACGAACACTCTGGATTTGATTGGGAGCGCATTCAAGCGGCCATGCGCCATAATGAGCGACGCCCGAATAAGATACGAGGAGGCAGCACCATTAGCCAGCAAACCGCCAAGAATGTTTTTCTCTGGCAAGGACGCAGTTATGTTCGAAAAGGGCTGGAGCTGTATTTTACTTTCTTGATTGAAACGTTCTGGGGCAAGAAGCGCATTCTGGAAGTATACTTGAATGTGATCGAGATGGGCAGAGGCGTATTTGGCATTGAGGCCGCCGCGCGCACCTATTTTAAAAAACCTGCCAGTCGATTGAATCGGCAGGAAGCAGCCATGATCGCAGCGGTACTACCCAGCCCAAAGCGTTATAAGATCAAGCCGCTCTCCAATTATGTGGCCGGACGTTCCCGATTCATCCAAACACAAATGAGTTTTATCGCGCCCTTGCCGGGCGTTCAAGAGCTGCTTCGTTCAGGTGCCCCCGGAACTTATTGAACGATGGTCAACTTAATTTTTCGGCTGTTGTGCGTAGGCGGTAGGCCGGGCGCGTTCAAGGCAAATACCAATACATAATTCCCCGGGGCAAGCGATTGTTTCAGGGTTGTGCGGAAATACTCACCATCACTGGAAGGGTACCAAATCTCTCCGGCCACGCTCCAATCCTCCAGCCATTTTCCGTTTTGAAAAACGCCGATGCGAGCGTTTGCGATTCTTCCTCCTTTTACCGGACGATGAAACGTTCCGTAAAAGCGGAGGCTGTCACCTGTTTTGGCCGACATGCTAGTGGTAGAAGGTTCGAACCAATATTTTGAAGTTCCCTGAAACGATGAATCGATTCGATATCCTACCCAACCGATTGGGGTTTGGATGGAGTCGGTGAATCGATTCATGTCGTAGATATCTGCAACAACAACGGGTTTGTTTTGCAGCGAATCTTCGATCGACCAGAAATTATAGTTGTTCCGGCGTTCCCGATAGAAATTCAACGAATGCGTGGTTTGTTTTGAATAGAAGGCATACTTAGAAGCGCGTTGATAGGAGTTCAACCATACGATCGGCAATCCGTTCGTGCGCTGCTTCAAGGTATCCGGCCAAGTCTTCCAGCTGTGGAATCGGGAAGAGATTGCTTTAGCCGGAATAACATCTACCATCATACCTACGCGTAATACCAGAATCAGCAATAAGCTAACAGGCAACAATCGATAGACCCATCGTTGCCAGCGATTGTGCTCGGCGATGTTTGCATGCGCGAGCAGTACGAGTGGGATTAGGGCAGGTGCGGTCCAGTTGCCTTCGACGCGACCGCGAAAGGAGCTGAGTAGAAAAAACGCGTAGATGCCGATCGCGGTAAAACGAAGGGCGCGTTCAAACGGATTGGTAACCCGATAGAGCCAAGCGGCAGGAAGGAGGAGTAGCCCGATCAGCGGACCGGGAAGCAGGACTTGTCCAACTAGATACTCAATCGTGTAGGATAATTTATATGGATTGACATTGCTTTCTTGTAAATGATACCGGAAGCTGACAAAATCGTGTTGGTATTGCCAGAGCAGATGCGGGACAAAAAGCAGGAAGGCGAGTAGTCCGGCGCCATATACACGTGGAGATCGGAGCAAGCGCAGATGAGAGATGAGTGTGAAGAATAGAATCAATACACCATGGTATTTGCTATAGAGCAGACAGGCGGCGCTGATGCCCAATCCGAGCGTGTTGACGAGTGTTTCTGCTTTGAGGAACCGGTCGTATCGATAAAAGAACAGGGCGGTGAAAAAAAGCAGGGGAATATCGGGAACGGCGAGAAATCCACCTAGTTGAAGGGCAATCATGGAAAGAGCGATCGCATAGAAAAGGCGGGGTTCTTTTCGAATGGTCATTTTCTCCAGCAGCCAGATCGAGCCGGTCGATAGCAATATGCAGAGTAGGCGTACGCCCAATTCATTGGGGAAGATCCAATAGCCAGCCCGGATGAGCAGGGCGGTCATCGGTGGATGATCGAAATAACCCCAGTCAAGATGTTGGCTGAATGTCCAATAGTAAGCTTCGTCGTCGAGCAGTTCGGTGTTGGCGGCCTGGATAATTGCGAGTATTAACCAGATTAGATAAAATAGCGGAGCGATTGAACGTAAACGAATCGATTCCATGTCTACGAATTTACAGCAGAATCGAGCATGACTTGATCGATGGCGCGGATGGCGCTATGGAGACGGTCTGTTCCGGTTCCTTGTACCAAGGCCCAGGGGGTAGATTGATTCACGAGCAGGTCTTTGTACATGCGGAACAAGGTTTTGCGGGTATCGAGGTCGGGGTACTCGCGGAGTTCGTCTTTGGTCCACGGCAGGTCGATGTTGCAAAGCAGGTAGAGATCGTATTTTCTTTTCAGGATGTTGTCGAGTACAAAGCGATGGCATTTTCCGAATACGAATTCGCACCAGACCTTCATCACATACATATCGGTATCGACGAAAAGAGGAATGTTGCCTCCGCTTTCGAGTAGCGGGAGCGATTCGTTTTCTAATTGTTGGGTGTATTCGTCTTCCAGGTTCAATTGTCCTTCAGCAATGGTCAATAGATCCTCATACGTGTAGTTTGTTCCGTTTTGGATCAACCATTCGCGTGCGTATTCGGGGCACCAGCGGGTTTCGTAGTGTTGCGCCAGTTGCTCGCAGAGGGTCGATTTGCCGGTGCTTTCCGGTCCGATGATGACGATTTTCTTGATCATGCGTTTGCTCGTTTTTTCCAATCGGCCAATCCCGCAACGGCCAGGAATAACAGGATGAAATAATACAGACTAGTCACAACCAATCCTTTTACAAAATAAAGGGGGATGGAGCAGAGGTTGGTGGCGATCCACCAGTACCAGCTTTCTACTTTTTTTCGTGTCATCAACCACATGCCGGTGAAGGCAGTGGCGGCGGCGAGGGAGTCGGCCCAGGGAATGGCCCCTTCAAAGAACAGCGCTTTCAGGTAGCTGATGGAGAAAAAGAGGGTGATCAGGCAAATCAAAAAGAAAGAAACTTGTTGGGCCCATTCTTTTCGGTTGCTGAAGCTGACGTGTAAGCGGATCTGTTGTTGGGTATCGCGGCGGGTCCAAACGTACCAACCATAGACACTCATCACGGTATAATAGAAATTGACGGTTGCTTCGCCTGCCAGATGGGCATCGAGGCTGATCCATACATAGATCAGGGTGTTGATCAGTCCGACTGGATAGACCCAAACCGATTCTTTTTTGCTGAACCACACGCTGGCGATGCCGGCGAGTGCTGCAATGATTTCGTGGGCTGGGGCAAGTTTCAGTCCTTCGATCAGGGCCTGGAAAAATGATTCGAGCATGGCGGACAAAGGTAGTTGGAACCGGTTGATGGCCGTCATTCGAATGGGCGCCCGGTGTCATTGATGGCGAAATGTTCGCCGGCTAGCTTGCGCTCATCTATCATCAAAACAAAACAACATGAAAAAGCAATTCTACGTATGGATGTTATGCTTATTGCCCGGATTGGTGCAAGCGCAAGAGACGACCGAAAAAGCACCTGAAAAGTATCAGTATTTGGCCTTGCATCTCGGAGCCGGATTTCCCGTAGGTGATTTTGGAAGCAATACGCTCACCAACGAGGAAGCGGGTTTTGCCAAGACTGGCTTCACAGTGGGTTTGCAATATTTAAACAAACTAGGGAAGAACTGGGGAATCGGCGCCAACGGATTTTACAATTTCTTCAATGCGGATAAATCGGTGAGTGTGCCAGATAATGGCGGTAGCATTACGGTGAGCTTGGACCACTGGCAGTTTTTTGGATTGGCCGTTGGACCTACAGTTACCCTCGATATGGACGATCAGGTTTGTTTGGATCTGAAGGCGATGGCCGGGGTGGCCAGTGCCAATGCGCCGCGCATCAACTACCAGGGAGCGGCATTTTTGAAAGAAGATTGGAGCACAACCCCGGTTTTTCAGGGTGGTGCGAATCTGCGTGTAAAGATGAATAATTCCCGGATCTACGTATTTGCGAATGCCGACATCACGTATTTGGATCCTGAGTTCACGATCACTTCCTATGACGATACATACACCGATAAGTACAAACAGCGGATGACCGTGTTGAATCTGACCGGTGGTGTGGGTTTCCGACTTTGACCGGATCCATCTCTGTTTGTATCAATCTCCCGGGAAACCGGGAGATTTTTTTATACAGCCAACGCCTCGTTCAGGGCAACGTCCCAAAGCCCTTTTCGAAGTTCGAGTGCCCGCACAGAAGCATCTGTAGCCTCCTGCCATTTAATCGGATCGTTTCCACAGAGTTCTTCGACCATTTGCAGGGCGAGTTGACTGTGGTGGTCGCCATCAACTTCAATATGACGCTCCAAATAATATCGGAATGTGTGGGTTTCGTTCGGATATTTTTCGGATAGACGAATCACCATTTCATGGAACATATCCGGGATGAGGTCTTCCCGACCAAACGTGAATACGGCCGCTTGCACATGGATGGGCGCCGTTTGAATCAATGAAAAAGTGAATGCACAGAAGTTGTAAATACCCTCTGGTAGTTCAGCTTGTTGCAGGGCGGTTTCAATCGGAGTTCCGGTTTGACAGGAACGGATGACGGACTGGATCGGATCTGTGTCGGCGCCCAGCTCCTTCATGGCGCGGAGGTATAATTCGAAGTGGCTGATCCGGTTTCCGGCCGGATCGATGTCGCTTTCTTCACCGGTAACGATCTCGTTGATCAGATAGCGGGTGCTCGCCGATCCCACTGGTATCCAGGGAACCCGTACACAGGTCAAGTTTCGCTGGAGGCTTTTTAGTAAGCTCATAAAATCCCAGACGGCAAAAACGTGTACTTGACTGAACGTCCGCAGGTCGTTCAATTCTGTAAGCGATCCATACAGCGGGTGTTCAACAATTTGCTGGCGAATGGGAGCGATGCGCTCGGATAATGAATTTACCATACGCTTGATAACAAGCCTAGCACTAAATAGTTCTTAGGAAAATATGCTTATTCGGATTCTGCGACTACCTCTTTTACTTCGGGGATCATGCGTTTCATCATGCCTTCGATGCCCGCTTTCAGGGTGATCATGGAAGAAGGACATCCGCTACAACTTCCCTGCATGGCCAAGCTAACCGTTCCTTCTGTATAACTTTTGAATTGAATGGCGCCTCCGTCCATTTCAACGGCAGGGCGTACGTAGTTATCGAGCAGTTCTTTGATTCGTTTTACCACATCGTCATCATCGGCCGACACTTCATTGCTGCTTTGCTGCGTCCGACGCTGGGCCATTTCCTCTTCATTGATCACTGGCTTGCCTTCTTCCAGATAATCTTTCAGGAATTGGCGGATTGAAGGGATCGCATCGTTCCAATCGGTCTCACTGGTTTTCGTGAGGGTGACGAAGTTGCTGGCGATGAATACAGCCTTGATGAAGGGGAAACCGAACAGTTCCGTTGCTAGGGGTGAGGGCATAGCAGATTCTACGTCTGGGAAATCGGCGCTCTTTCCGGGATATAAGAGTTTGTTGGCCACGAATTTCATCGTCTCCGGATTGGGGGTCATCTCGGTATAGATGCTGATGATGGGGTTGCCCGTTTTGATCATGGTGGTGAATTAGGGTACAAAAATAACAAGGAAATGCCCCCCAATGTTTACGAGGAAGGGAAATGGGACGAGCTGTTTGGGGTAGAGCGTTGAGGGTTTAGGGGCTAGGGGTCTCTAGACTCAACAATTACTCGGCTTTGAATCGACCTGTTTTCTTGAGCACGCGGACCAACAGGTAAATGGCCGTAAGTGTAGAGAGGGTGCCAATCAGCCAAGCATTTCGACAGTCAGGGTTGTTATCGGTGAGTTGCGGGTGGTTGAACAGCAGCAGCAGGGTGATCCCGATGAGCCAGATGAACTGGGTGGTATGTTCTTTCAGGATCCAGCGCTTCCAGTTGAACTCCATGCTGCTCAGGGTCTTGGATAGTCCGTGGATGCGCGGCAACCATCGATTTACATCTTGGCAGTACGCATCAAAGCCCGGTCCGAATTTTTTCCGAAGAAAATCCTCTTCGGCCAGTACGATGGCTTGATAAATGAACAGAAACAGCGGAATCATAATGCCGATGTAGAAAAGCGAATTGGCCAGGATGCCTACACCCAACAACATCAGTATGTTTCCTACATAGAGTGGGTTTCTGCAATGACGGAAAATTCCTTCTGTGACCAGTCCGTCCGCGTAGGGCTTCCCTTCTTTTCCGCCTCGTACGATGTAGGCCAGTCCGATGGTGAGCCCTCGGATCAATTGTCCAGCAATGGTGATGATCAACCCAAGCGCCATGGACCAGAAATCCAGGGAGGCTGGGATCAGCGAAGGCGACGGAAGGAAAAGGGCCGCATAAAAGACAATGAATAACCAGTTGCGGTGTTTGAAGAAGAAATTACCGATGGCGACCATAAGCTTATTTTTTCACGGCGACGAGTCCAGCAAAATTGTACCATTTGAAGAAGGTCTCGCAATGGGCGAATCCTTGGTCGCGAAGCAGGCTGATGTTCTCGCTCAATTTATAAGGGACGAGTACGTTTTCCAGCGCTTCTCGTTTTTGCGAGATTTCCATTTCGCTGTATTCGTTTCGACGTTTGTAGTCGTAGTAGTAGCGAATGAAGTCGCGGTTGTACCGGCTGTCTTCGGCGAGTATTTTCTCCACCAGGATTAGGGCGCCACCGGGAACCAGACCGGCGTAGATGTCGCGCAGTAGTTTTTCCCGATAGATTGGCCGAACGAATTGGAGGGTAAGGCAGAGCACGACTACCGAGGCGTTTTCGACGGTTACGCCTTGTCCCAGATCCGCGCAGCGGAGTTCGTAATTGCGGGAAAAACCCATCTCCAGCAATTTGGATTTGCATTTATCCAGCATTTCCTGGGAGTCGTCGATGCCAATGAATTTTATTTCCGGGTTGACCGATGTATTCATTCCGATCAGGGTGGTTCCGGTTGAGCAACCCAGATCATACACGCAAGTTCCGGGTTGGGCGTGGTCGGCCGCGATTTCGGACATC
>ENA-ORFA01000539-ORFA01000539.1-marine-metagenome-genome-assembly--contig:-NODE-539-length-15937-cov-3.602585_pt1 | contig 15937 bp, 12 predicted proteins | sample MGYA00248621_ERZ508587 | MGnify/ENA primary metagenome ERZ508587 (study PRJEB26250, sample SAMN06266239) | marine metagenome | isolation source: Columbia River Estuary | place: USA:Columbia River Estuary... | reverse complement strand
TTGAGCATAAACGAGGGCACTATTGCGCCGTGGCGGTCGGCACACACTCAATATTTCACTCGCATGCTTGAAGCAGTCGCTGATCGTTTTGAAATTGATCTAGATAAAAAGTGGTCAAAGCTCTCGGCTAAAGCACAGAAGATCGTGATGAACGGCGTAGACGACAACATGATGGTGAAATATCGCAATCGTTACGGTCGCACGCGCGAATACAGCACCTCGTATGAGGGCGTTATTCCATGGATCAAACGTCGGCACGAAAGTGCTGAGAGCGATACATCACGCGAGCAGTTCGAAAGCTACATGCGCGAAGTTCCCTGTCCATCATGTAACGGCGCTCGTTTGAAGCCATCAAATCTTGCAGTTTTAGTTGAGGGCAAACATATTTCAGATGTATGCGATCTTTCAATTGGTGAATCAGCAAAGTTTTTAGCTGGGCTCAAACTTTCTGATCGCGATGCGATGATTGCCGAACGAATCACAAAAGAGATAAATGCCCGACTCGGCTTCTTGTTGGATGTAGGCCTTGACTACTTGACGTTGTCACGAGCCGCGGCAACTTTGGCCGGAGGAGAGGCGCAGAGAATTCGCTTGGCTAGCCAGATTGGTTCCGGACTTGTCGGCACGCTGTATGTATTAGACGAGCCGAGTATCGGGCTGCATCAACGCGACAACCATCGATTGATTGAAACCTTGCAACGCCTGCGCGACTTGGGCAACACCGTGATTGTCGTTGAGCACGATGAAGACACCATTAGGTCTAGCGATTGGCTTGTTGACATCGGACCAGGTGCAGGCGAGCACGGCGGCCAAGTTGTTTACAGCGGCCCAGTCAAGGGCGTGTTGAAAGTTAAAAACTCAGTGACGGGTCAATATCTTTCGGGAGAGCGAAGTGTTGAAACACCCGCGATGCGTCGTCAGCCAAGCAAAGATTTTCTAACGATTCGTGGCGCCCGCGAGCACAATTTAAAGAATCTCAACGTGAAAATTCCACTTGGGTGTTTCGTTGCCGTAACCGGTGTTTCTGGAAGCGGCAAGAGCACTCTGATTCGTGACATTTTGTTGCCATCATTGATGCAGAAAATTTATAAATCTAAAGATGCGCCAGGGCGGCACACAGGCGTCGATGGCGTGATGCACCTAGACAAGGTCATCGACATGGACCAATCGCCGATTGGTCGTACTCCGCGTTCGAACCCAGCAACATACACCGGTGTTTTCGACGACATAAGAAAATTGTTTGCGTCAACTCCTGAAGCAAAAGTTCGTGGTTACCAACCGGGCAGGTTCAGCTTTAACGTTCCCGGTGGTCGATGTGAAGCCTGCTCAGGCGACGGCACCATCAAAATTGAAATGCATTTCTTGCCTGACGTTTACGTGCCTTGCGAAGTCTGCAAAGGTGCTCGATACAACCGCGACACGCTTGACATCACTTTCAAAGGCAAGAACATCGCCGAGATATTAGACATGCCGATATCTGATGCGGTTGAATTTTTCGCCAATCAACCACGAATCGCCAGGCACATGCAAACATTCGTGGATGTAGGTCTTGGCTACGTGCGCCTCGGTCAATCGGCGCCGACGCTCTCGGGCGGCGAAGCACAGCGCGTGAAACTTGCAAGCGAACTTTCAAAGCGCAGCACGGGTCGCACGATTTATCTTTTGGACGAGCCCACCACAGGCTTGCACTTTGAAGATGTTCGAAGATTGCTGATCGTGTTGGCGCGACTTGTCGACTCGGGCAACACGGTTTTAGTGATCGAGCACAACTTAGATGTCATTAAGTCAGCAGATTGGATTATCGACATGGGCCCTGAGGGCGGCAATGGGGGCGGCACGATTGTTGCCGAAGGTTCCCCAGAAACAGTTGCCAAAGTTTCAGGATCGCATACAGGAAAGTATTTAGCGCAGATTTTGAAGAAGCCCAAAACGGCAACGACTAAGAAGAAGTAAATTTAAATATCTATGCAAAAACCAGCTGGTGTCATACCTGAGACACCAGGTTCGTATCAGTTCAAAGATGCGACTGGGCGAGTCATATATGTAGGTAAGGCAATCAATCTGCGGTCGCGGGTAAACAGCTATTTCGCGAAGACCGACAGTTTGCACATTCGTACGGCGAACATGGTTGCTGCGGCGCACAGTGTCGAATGGATAGAAGTTCGAAATGAGATTGAAGCGTTGATACTTGAGCACAGCCTCATTAATCGTTATTCACCAAGATTCAATATTCGTCTGCGCGACGACAAGAGTTATCCGTTCTTGGCAGTCACAGTTGACGAGCAATGGCCGCGAGCAATGGTTATGCGGGGCCGTAAACGAAAAGGCACAAGATATTTTGGCCCGTACCCGCATCCTTGGGCTATCCACGAGACGCTTGATTTGTTGTTAAAGACGTTTCCTATTCGAACTTGTTCGGCCGCGACATTTAAACAACACGAAAGACTCGGGCGACCATGCTTGCTGTTTCACATTGAAAAGTGTTCAGGTCCGTGTGTAAAAAGCGTTACTGATAACGACTATCAAGCGCTTGTGAATGACTTTTTGCAAGTGATGGACGGAGAGAGCGACGCGGTAGTTTCTCGGCTCGAAAATCAAATGGTTGAGAGTTCTCAGGCTCAAGAATTTGAGCGGGCCGCCAAGCATCGTGATCAACTGGAAGCGATCAAGATGGCGTTAGAACGTCAACAGATGGTCGGCGAGCGGGACGAAGATCTTGATGTGATCGGTATTGCTGAAGACGAGTTTGAAGCAGCCGTTCAAGTCTTCTTTGTTCGCAAAGGTCGGGTCGTAGGACGAAAAGGTTTCATTGTTGACAAAGTTGAAGATGTCACCAGTGAAGGCCTCGCAGCGTTGATCGTCGAACGACTTTACGATGAATCGCCGATTCTTGGAATTCCAAAAATGGTCATCTTGCCGTGCGAGCCTGAACGGACTCAGGTTTTAGAAGAATGGTTAAGCCAGTTGCGTACTTCGAAAGTTGAGATTCGAGTGCCGCACCGTGGTGACAAGCGTGAGTTACATGAACTTGTTACACAAAATGCAAAGCAAGAATTAAATCGACATCGCTTGAGACGCGCGTCAGATCACACCGCACGATCACGTGCCTTGAACGAACTTCAAGACTTGCTCGGCTTGCCTGAAGCACCGCTTCGGATCGAGTGTTACGACATGGCGCACTTACAAGGCACTGATTATGTCGGCTCAATGGTTGTGCTTGAAGATGGTTTGCCGATCAAACGTGACTACCGACGCTTCAAAATCAAAAGCGGACAAGGCAACGACGACTATGCGGCAATGCGCGAAGTGTTAACACGAAGATTGTCGGCATACATCAAAGAACGTGATCAACCAGTCAACGAGCGTGGTGATCGACCCGGAAAGTTTTCATACGCCCCTCAACTGCTGTTGGTAGATGGTGGCAAAGGTCAACTCGGTGTTGCTGAACAAGTTGTTAAAGAACTTGGCCTTGAACATGAAATACCCGTTGCATCGTTAGCAAAAAGACTTGAAGAAGTTTTTATACCGGGAAGTAGCGAACCTGTCGAGATACCTCGTGGTAGTGATGCACTATTTATGTTGCAAGTTATTCGTGATGAAGCTCATAGATTTGCCAATCGTTTTCACCGTGAACTGCGGGGCAAACGAATGACCCAAAGCGAACTTGACGGCATTGTCGGGCTCGGTGAGGCTCGTGCCAAAAAATTAGTAACTGCCTTGGGTGGTGTTAAGCAAGTTAAGACGGCTTCGCGTGAAGATCTAGCCCAACTGACTTGGTTGCCAAGCCGTGTGGCAGATGCGGTATTTGCTCACTTCAATTCAGCACCGTAACTCACCGCGTAGATAGCCTGATAAACAGTGGCTGACATTCTGCTTATCGCTGGTCTTTCTGGTGCGGGCAGGTCTCAGGCTGCAGATGATTTAGAGGACCTGGGCTGGTTCGTCGTAGACAACATGCCGACAGAGTTGATTGACAAAGTTGTAGAAATCGCGGCTGTTGGCGAATCGTTGGCGAAACTTGCGTTGGTTGTGAGCACTCCGACTGCTCAGCGTGACGTCGTAGATGTGTTGAAGAAATTGCGTCTATCTGGTCATCGCGTTCGAATGTTGTTCTTAGATGCGACGAATGCCGAATTAGTTAAGCGATATGGATCTACGCGACGTAAACATCCTTTGGCTGAGGGTAAGTCGGGTGTCGAAGAGGCGATAACAAAAGAACGAACACTTCTTGAGCCGGTGAAGGCTGAAGCTGATTTGGTTATTGACACCACAAACTTGACTATTCATCAACTAAAGAATCAACTAGGTGAGTTATTTACCGACGATGGCGAACTCGATACGATGCAGATTTCTGTCGTTTCATTTGGCTACAAGCACGGTCTGCCGTTAGATGTCGATCTGGTGTTTGATGTTCGCTTTCTGCCTAATCCCCATTGGGATGAAAACTTGCGCCCGATGTCTGGGCTTGACGAACCCGTGCGTGACTTTGTGATGGAGCAAAGCCTTTCGGTCAAATTTCTCGACCAACTCACTGGGATGCTGACGCTGCTATTGCCGGCATACAAGTCAGAGGGCAAGAGTTATTTGACCGTCGCCATTGGTTGTACCGGAGGACGACATCGTTCGGTGGTGATTGCCGAGCAATTGAAACAATGGTTGATTCAGAGTTCGCACAATCCCCGCGTAACTCACAGGGATATTTCTCGCTAAAACAGACAGCCGACTAAGGTTTGCTCATGACTATTCGAGTGGGTATCAACGGATTTGGACGGATTGGAAGAAACTTTTATCGCGCTGTAAAACTGTCTGGCGCAGATATTGAGATCGTTGCTGTAAACGATCTCGGTTCAGTCAAGACGATGGCGCATCTCTTGAAATACGACTCGGTTCTTGGTGTTTTGCCAAATGAGATCACAGCCACCGATGGCGGCATCAGCATCGATGGCAAATTGCTCAAGGTTCTTTCACAACGCGACCCGAAAGATTTGGGTTGGGGTGAACTTGGAGTCGACGTCGTAATTGAGTCGACTGGCTTCTTTACAGATCGAGATAAGGCGGCGGCCCATCTAGACGCAGGCGCAAAGTGTGTGGTCGTCTCGGCCCCTGCGACAAATGCAGATGCAACTTTTGTCTACGGCGTGAATCACAATGATTTTGATCCTAAAAAACATAAAGTTGTTTCAAACGCAAGTTGCACTACGAATTGTTTCGTGCCGATGGTCAAAGTATTAGATGACGCATTTGGTGTCGAAAATGGTCTGATGACGACCATTCATGCTTATACGGGTGATCAATCAATCGTTGATGGTCCGCATAGCGATTTGCGTCGTGCTCGCGCTGCGGCGATCAATATCATTCCGACGAGTACGGGGGCGGCGAGAGCAACCAGTCTTGTGATGCAATCAATGAAGGGCAAACTTGACGGCACGTCGCTGCGCGTTCCCGTGCCGACAGGATCAATAACAGACTTTGTCGCAAATTTGAAAAAGCCGGCTTCGGTCGATGAAATCAATGCTGCTTACAAAGCCGCCGCATCGGGTGCTTTGAAAGGCATTCTTGAATACTGCAGTGACCCAATTGTGTCGAGCGATGTTGTCACCAATCCGCATAGTTGCGTTTTTGATAAAGACCTGACTATGAGTATGGGAAATCTCGTCAAGGTTCTGGGATGGTATGACAACGAGTGGGGCTACTCAAATCGTCTTGTTGATATGACATCGTTTATTGGGGCCGCTCTTAGTCGTTAAATGATTGCCCATCTTGAAGATTTAGGGGACGTTCGCGGTAAAACCGTGCTCGTGCGAACCGATTTTAATGTGCCGATGTCTGGACCTGACGAGAGTCGAATTATTGAAGATGACTTTCGAATCCGTAGTGCACTAGAGACATTGAATTGGTTGACGAGTCGTGGTGCAAAAGTTGTTTGTGCGACTCACCTGGGTCGCCCAAAAGGAAAGTATGTAGCAAAATATTCGCTTGAGCCAGTGCGTGCACGTTTGGCCGAACTGGCACCAGGTGTTGAACTGCTCGAGAATTTACGGTTTGATGCAGGTGAAGAGAGCAACGACTCGCAGTTCGTCGCAAAGTTGATCTCTGGCATAGATCTTTATGTGAACGATGCATTTGGTGCAGCTCATCGAGCACATGCATCAATTGTCGGACCGCCAAAGACTTTGCCATCTGCTGCTGGCCGGTTGTTGCAAAAAGAGCTAGAGATTCTGTCTGAGATGCGTTCAAATCCGAAGCGTCCGTTTGTTGCCGTGCTCGGGGGAGCGAAAATTAGCGACAAGCTCGGTGTGATTGAAGCATTAATGAATGTCGTTGATGCTCTGGTTATCGGTGGTGGGATGTGCTTTACATTCTTGGCAGCCAAGAATTTGCCGATTGGTGACTCGTTATGTGAACGAGATCAGATTGACGTATGCAAAAAGTTACTTTCAGGCAATGTTCCGATTCATCTTCCCGAAGACATCGTCGGGCTCGACGCGCAGGGAGCATTTGCAACATTTGGTGTGCGCTTGCCCGATCACGCAAAAGGCTTAGATATTGGTCCGGGTTCGGCGGCGGCCTTCGCTGACATCATCATGTCGGCGCGAAGTGTTTTCTGGAATGGTCCAATGGGAATGTTCGAAGATGATCGCTTCGCAGCAGGTACTCGCACGGTGGCACAAGCGATGGCTGAGACAAAAGCCTTTACTGTCGTCGGTGGTGGAGATTCAGCAGCCGCACTGGCGCAATTTAAATTAGAAACAGAAGTAGACCATGTCTCCACAGGTGGAGGCGCGTCATTAGAGTTTCTTGAGCTCGGCGACTTGCCAGGCTTAGTTGCGTTAAGAGGAGCACCAAATGTCAAGTGAATTGCGAAAACCGATTATTTCGGGTAACTGGAAGATGAATCACAATCACTACGAAGCGATTCAGTGTGTGCAAAAGCTTGCATATATTTTGACCAAAGAAGACTACGCCGAAGTTGATGTGACGATTCATCCACCATTTACAGACTTGCGAAGTGTTCAGACGATGATTGATGCCGACGAACTGAAGTTCATTCTTGGTGCTCAGCACTGCCACGAAGCAGACTCTGGTGCTTTCACAGGTGAAGTATCGGCTGCGTTTCTTGCAAAGCTCAATGTGAGTTATGTGATTGTTGGTCACAGTGAACGACGCGAAATTTTTGGCGAGACGAATGAAGCTGTGAACGCAAAGATAGTGGCGATTCAGAAACACAAGATGACGCCGATTGTTTGTGTTGGCGAGACACTTGCCGAACGCGAAGCAGGCAAGACCCACGAGAAAGTTCTCGGACAAGTTCGAAGTGCGCTCGAGAAACGATCAGTTGAACAAATTAAATCGCTTGTTGTTGCCTATGAACCAATTTGGGCGATTGGAACAGGAAAGACTGCAACTGCGGACGATGCGCAACGAATGATCAGTTCAATCCGCGAAGAAGTCGCAAAGATAAGTTCAGCCAACGCCGCCGAATCAATTCGCTTGCAATACGGGGGCAGTGTCAAGGCGAGCAACATCGGAGAAATCATGTCCCAGCCCGATATCGATGGTGTATTGGTTGGGGGCGCAAGCCTCGATGCGGCTGAATTTGCCCGCATTTGTCAGTATCGACTGCGACCGCTCAACTCGTAGTGACGCGCGACACTGGTAGCCTTTGACTCACTAGAAGCCGTTCTGGCTTTTACCTAATTCGACGGGGAGGTCGGAGAGTGAGAAAAACCACAAAAGTGGCTCGTCTTGCTGCAGCACTTATAACTGTGTCCTTAATTGGCGCAGCTTGCGGTGGCAGCGATGATGCAGTAACTGAAGAATCAATAGCAGAAGAAACTGCTGTTAGTTATCCAACCAGCTTGGAAGACTGCGCGAACGTCACTTATGACTACGCGAAGCCTGCCACAACTGGTGGAATGACTATTACATACGACATCAATCCAGCTGCGGTTTGGGATGACGGTTCGCCAATCACGGTTGCCGACTTCAAAGCAACTTGGGAAGCATCGTTGAACACACCAGGTTCGATTTCGACATCTGGCTATGACCAAGTTTCAGCAGTAGAAGCCGGTTCGAGCGACAAGCAAGTAGTTGTCACTTTGAAGGCTGTTTACGCACCATGGCGTGGATTGTTCGGAGGCATCATCAAAGCTGCTTCGGTAAAGAACACATCTGATGTTTCTGCAGACTATGCAGACAACATTCCGTTCTCGGGTCGACCATACAAGATTAAATCTTGGAGCCCAGATCAACTTGTGTTTGAACCAAACGACAAATATTGGGGTGCTGACAAAGCAGTAACCAAGAAGTTCGTAATCGTGCCAAAAGCAGACAGCGATACAGAAATTGCAGCGCTTAAAGCAGGCGAAGTCGACTTCATTTACCCTCAGTTCTATGCGGGTATCGAAGAAGCCGTTAAACAAGACAACGTTCAAACGAATCTTGACTACGGCGGCGACTACGAAGGTTTCTACTTCCAACAGAAGTGCGGACCTTTCGCAGATCCAAACTTCCGTGCAGCGTTCTCAATGTCAATTGATCGCGATGCACTGTTTCAGCAGATCTACATCCCACTCGGTGGCAAAGAGTTGCTTCAGTGTGGTCCGATGGTGCCTGGACCGTATTGCGTTGGCGACGAGTTCGCTAATAGCTATGACCCAGCAGCAGCAGAAGCTTTGTTGACCGAAAATGGTTGGACAAAAGGAACTGATGGATTCTGGGTTGACCCAAGTGGCAAAGTTCCAGACATTCGTTGGATCATCAACACCGGTAACACACGACGTGAAAGTACACAGGCTTATTTGATTCCGTTGCTCACTGCAGCAGGTTTCAAAGTGCGCGCAGACAACTGCGATGCTGCTTGCTACTTCCAACAGCGTCTACCGGCAATGGACTACGACATGGCGATGTACATCAGTACAGCACCACCAGATCCTGCATACATCACGAGTTCATTTGCATGTGACCTCATCCCAACTGAAGCCAATGGCAACATTGGTCAAAACAGCCAGGGATGGTGCAACGCAGAAGCGTCTGACTTGATGTACGCAGCAGACGTTGATGCTGATGCGGTAACTCGCGCTGACAAGGTCAAGCAAGTTCTTACGCTTATGGCGAAAGATCATGTGATGTTGCCTTTGATGCAGTTCCCTAAGTCGGGTTTTGCTCGCACAGACAAGGTTGGCGGTCCATGGAACGCTGAACTTAACAACTATGCGGCATTCAATAACATTCACCTTTGGACAGATGTTGACGGCGACGGACAAATTGTGTTCGCTGCTGAGCAATGGCCAGAGTGTCTCAACCCAATCACGGAGTGTGCAAACTCTTCATGGATGGTTTGGACAACTGCGTTCCAAGTATTGCCAGGTGCCTATGCAACTACCAATGATGGTAAGTACGTAGTAACTAACCTGCTTTCAGGTGAAGCAAAGGTTGTTGTCAATAGCTAACAGCTACTGACTTAATTTGAGCGTAAGGTGCGTCGGTTTGGCTTAACTGCCAGGTCGGCGCACCTTCGTTCGTTTAGACAATGTTGGCGATTTCATAAGTCGCTCTGTTTTAGGTAAGGCTTATACGAATGCTTCGGTACATTTTGCGTCGTCTCGCTTGGTCGATACCGACTTTGCTGCTCGTAACCTTTTTGGTTTATCTGGCACTGCGAATTGGTACTGACCCCGTGCAGAGTTACCGTCGAGTCAATCCTCGTGCAAGTCGCGCAAAGATTCAGCAATACATCGATGTAAATGGCCTCGACCCAAATTTTGTGAAGGGCTACTTCACGTGGTTAAAAAACTTTTTGACAGGCGAGTGGCCTCCGAGCATTAAAGGTCGACGTGAGGTATGGCCCGCGCTTAAAGATGCAATGGCCAACACTCTGCGGCTCGGTTCGGCCGCAACAGTCGTTGGAATTGTGATTGGTCTCTTCGCCGGTGTGCTGGCGGCATTGCGCCCCGGTGGTCGGCGAGATGTATTCATTAACACGAGCGCTTTCGTTGGTATCTCGATACCCCCGTTCATTAGTGCGATTTTGCTGCAGTTACTATTTGCCGTGTATTGGCAAAAGTGGTTTGGCACAAGTTTGTTTCCGACGTCAGGTGTTTACCCAGCGGGGCACACTGGTTTCGATTTGTTTTTGATGTTGAAGTTCATGGCACTGCCGACCTTGGTTGTTGCGATTCAGATCATTGCTACATACAGCCGTTACATGCGGTCATCACTTCTAGACGTTTTGAATTCTGACTACATGCGAACTGCCCGCTCAAAGGGCATCAGCGAACGGCGAGTGCTGATCAAACACGGTATGCGTAATGCGTTGATTCCTGTGGTGACGATAGCTGCACTTGATGTCGGGTCAATCGTCGGTGGATTAATTATCACCGAAAATATTTTCTCGTATCCAGGCATGGGTTTATATTTCTTGAAGTCTTTTGGTGAGGGCGACTTTCCGCTTTTGATGCCGTGGATGGTTGTGATTGTTGCGTCAGTTTTGTTTTTTAATTTGATCGCTGACATCTCGTATGCGTGGCTAGATCCGAGAATTCGCCTTGAGTAGCAACTCGGTAGCTGCTCTCACGCCTCGTCAGATGGCGTTTAGGCGATTCGTATCGCACAAGGCCGCCGTAGGCAGCTGTTTTGTGATCGCGACTCTTGCTTTGTTTGTTGTTTTGGCACCGTTTACTGCGCGATATGGAGTTAATCAATCAGTGCAGGCGCCGCCGAATTCATTTTTGTCTCCGCGTGGCAATGCATGGCTCGGTACCGACGATATTGGTCGAGATCTTTATAGTCGACTGATTTATGGTGTTCGTGTCTCGTTGTTGATTGGTCTAGCGAGCGCGTTAATTTCAGTTACTTTAGGTGCCCTAATTGGTGCCATCGCCGGCTTTCGCGGCGGAAAATTTGATGACATCATGATGCGCGTCACCGATCTTTTTTTGGCTTTCCCATTTTTGGTAACACTGCTCGTAGTTCGAAACGTGTTGGGCGCACTGCCCTGGATGAAGCCAATAACTGGAGAGATGAATTCAGTTCGATTCATCATTGTTCTATTCGGAATATTTGGCTGGATGGGTGTGGCTCGCATCGTTCGAGGTCAAGTTTTATCTCTCAAAGAGCGTGAGTTTGTTGAAGCCGCTCGTGCAGTTGGAGCGTCACGTCGATACATAATTGCTCGACATTTGCTACCCAATTCGGTTGGCCCGATAATGGTTGCTCTCACGTTTTCGGTCGTTGGTGCGATAATCAGCGAATCGACACTGGCGTTTTTCGGTTATGGCCCCCAGGCTGGTGATGGTGCGACATCATTAGGCATTCTTGTTGGTCAAGCAAAAGGCGCTGTACAAACCGGTTTTTGGTGGCTCGCGGTGTTTCCATGTCTTGCGCTCATTGTTATTGCGTTGAGCATCAACTTCATCGGCGATGCGTTGCGAGATGCAACCGACCCTCGTCTTGATCGAGGTGCCTGATGTCAGAGAAAATTCTTGAGATCCGCAATCTTCACGTCACATTCGAAACACCTTCAGGGCCACTCGAAGCAGTTCGCGGTGTTGACCTTGACGTTTCGGCGGGCGAGTTGCTTGGCGTGGTGGGCGAGTCTGGTTCAGGAAAGTCAGTCACATTTTTGGCGACGATGGGACTCTTGCCGACGCGAGCCAAGGTAACGGGCTCTGTATTGCTGGCGGGCGAACAACTTATCGGGGCATCTCCAAAGCAGTTGCGATCAGTACGAGGTCGACTTTTGTCGATGATCTTTCAAGACCCGCTCTCTGCTTTGAATCCTGTGCATCGAATCGGCAATCAGATTGCAGAGATGTTGCAATCGCATCAAGCTTTGACTAATCGCGAGGCCCAAACACGCGCCGTCGAGTTGCTAGACATCGTCGGAATACCGCAACCGACTGATCGCTCCCAGCAGTTTCCGCACGAATTCTCCGGAGGAATGCGACAGCGCGTCGTTATTGCAATTGCGATCGCAAATAATCCGAAAGTATTGATCGCCGATGAGCCAACTACGGCGCTCGACGTTACTGTGCAAGCGCAAATTCTCGAGGTGATTGAGCGTGTGCAAGAAAGATTCGGCACCGCCGTTGTGTTGATCACGCACGATCTTGGTGTTATTGCCCGCGTGGCTGATCGGGTGAACGTTATGTATGCAGGCCGAAACGTCGAACAGGGGACGATTGACAGTTTGTTCGACCACCCAAGTCATCCGTACACACGTGGTTTGCTCGCATCGTTGCCACGACCTGGGAAGCAACGACTGAAGCCAATTACTGGCTTTCCACCGAACATGTTGAACCCACCAAAAGGATGCGCATTTCATACGCGCTGTGAGTATGCCGCAGAGATCTGCAAACTCGATCTGCCTGAGTTGCAAACTTTCGGCGACTTACAAACTGCATGCGTGCGGGCCAAAGAATTGCCACGGGCCGAGGTGCTGTCATGACAAACGAACTTTTGAAAGTAACAAATCTTGTCAAGAATTTCGAACTTCGTGTCAACAACGGCGGGCGACGTAAGAAACGAATTGTGCAGGCAGTTACAAATGTTTCTTTTTCACTTGAGAGAGGCCAAACACTCGGTCTGGTCGGCGAGTCGGGCTCGGGTAAGACAACTGTTGGTCGGTGTGTTTTGCGATTGGTCGAACCCACTTCTGGCAACGTTGAATTCGATGGTCACGATTTGGGGTCATTGAAGTTTGAAGAAATGCGCGCCCTGCGTCGAAAAATGCAAATTGTGTTTCAAGATCCTTTTGCTTCGCTCGATCCAAAGATGACAGTTGGCGCATCAATCGCTGAACCGCTCACAGTTCAGGGTGTTCCGGGAGATCACAGTGACAAAGTGATTGAGTTGCTTGAGCTCGTTGGATTATCTGCTGATCATGCGCAGAGGTTTCCTCACGAATTTTCGGGCGGACAACGACAGCGTGTTGGCGTAGCCCGTGCGTTGGCCTTGAGCCCAGAATTGATCGTCTTAGATGAACCGGTATCGGCTCTAGATGTGAGCATTCAGGCTGGCGTTGTGAATCTATTTGAAGACTTGCAGAAGCGTCTCGGCATGAGTTACATCTTTATCGCACACGATTTATCTGTTGTGCAGCACATAGCCGATCGCGTTGCAGTGATGTATCTCGGCAAGATCGTCGAGATTGGTGATCAAGAAGCCATTTATGCACATCCAACTCATCCTTATACAAAGGCGTTGTTATCGGCTGTGCCATTGCCTGATCCGAAGATAGAGCGTTCGCGCAAGCGAATAATGCTTGAAGGAGATGTGCCGTCGCCTGTGAATCCGCCATCGGGTTGTCGCTTTCGTACCCGTTGTTGGAAGGCACAAGATGTTTGTGCGCAAGAAGAGCCAATGCTCACGATTCGCAATAGCGGGCAGATGTCTGCGTGCCATTTTCCTGAGTCTTAAAGGTAGAATTTAGGCGTGCGAAATATAGTTACCTACATCACCGTTGTTATAAATGTGGTGGCAATGCTCTCGATGATCGTCGGCGTGTTGCTGCATAGTGGTCGCGGTGGTGGCTTGTCAGATATGTTCGGCGGTGGCGGAGGAGCAGCGCTCGGATCTGCTGCGGCTGAACGAAATCTCAACAGAATCACCACTGTTTTAGCCCTGGTTTGGGTAATCACCGTGATCGCGTTGGGGTTGTTGCTGACAAACTAGATATATTTTTAGTGCAAGTCGGAGTGGCGAAATTGGCAGACGCACCAGCTTAAGGGGCTGGCGCTCGTAAGGGCGTAGGGGTTCAAGTCCCCTCTTCGACACAATTAGAATCTCGTAAGTGGAAGTTTGCGTGTGACTAGTACAGAACTAGATCGCATTGAATTGCAAAAGCGAACGCTACGTGTATTAGTCGTAGGACAAGTTGTTGCCGCGGCGGCATTGTCAGCAGCAGTTACCGTCGGCGCGTTTGTGATTCAAGACATTCTCGGTCAAGACACACCTTGGGGTGGTGTCTCGAGTGCGACGTTCACTATGGGTTCAGCGTTTATGTCCCAGATTTTGGCTCGGAAAATGAGTCGCAAAGGTCGTCGAGTTGGCCTTCAATATGGCTACTCGCTGGCGATTGTCGGTGGTTTACTTGCAGGCTTTGCCGTTAATCGAAGTTCACTGTTGCTGTTTATTATCGGTTTGTTTTTTTATGGTTCAGGGCAAGCATCAAATCTGTTGTCGCGATATGCCGCAATGGATCTTGCGGCGCCTGATCAGCGCAGCCAAGCAATGAGTTATATTTTGTTCGGTTCGACATTCGGCGCCGTGTTTGGGCCGATAATGATTAAGCCCGCCGAGCGTATTGGTGAAGATGTATTTGGCTGGTCAACCTACACAGGGCCGTGGATTGCGTCAGCTTGTTTTTTTGTTTGCGCATTAGTCAATGTGGCGGTTCGTCTGCGACCAGACCCGCTTGAAGTGAGTGGTGGGTTGATGTCTCAACAAGGAGTCGGTGTAGTAACGCCGAATTTGCGAGCAGCGTTGCAAACAATTCGAGGCATAAGAAATGCACGCGTAGCACTCAGCGCAATGGTCATTTCGCAAGTCACCATGGTTGCTGTTATGACGATGACGCCCGTGCACTTAAAACTCCACGGACACGAGGATGTGAGCCCGTACGTTATTTCGTTGCATATTGCCGGCATGTATGCGTTTAGTCCGTTAGTCGGAAAGTTCGCTGATCGACGAGGCAAATTGTTGTCAATTGCTGTCGGCGGGGTGCTGTTGGTCGCCGCAACAGTGATGGCAGCGCTTTCTGGCGAGGCAGCGACACTACTTTGGCCTTCGCTCTGGTTACTCGGAATCGGCTGGAGTTTCGGCCTTATAGGTGGTTCGAGTTTGTTAGTCGAATCAGTTCCAGATTCGTCGCGAGTCACCGTTCAAGGGGCGGCAGATCTCTTGATGAGTTTTAGTGGTGGAATGGCAGGTTTTTCAAGTGGCTTTATTCGCAAAGCATTTGGCTTTCATATGCTTAGCAATTTGGGCACTCTTTTGGCTTTGATATTGGTGATTATTGGTATTCGCCGTTTGACTTCAATGAAGATGACTAAAGCGGTTTAATTAATCCGCTATTTTTTATTGATGGGTCGCAATTCGCAACAAACCACTCGTTGGTCCAATTGGGCGGGTAACCAACAAACCGGCACTGTTTTGCTGTCAAAGCCGCAAACCGAATCAGAGTTGCAGCAGGTCGTTCAAAGCGCGCAGTTGTCAGGACGACGAGTGAAAGCCGTTGGGTCAGGGCATAGTTTTACCGCGATTGCAGTTTCTGAAGAGGTTTTGGTAGATCTTTCGGACTACGACGAGATAGTTGCGATCGACAAAATCAACCAAACTGTCACGGTTCAATCGGGCATTCAGTTGTCAAAGTTAAACCAGGCTCTTTACGAAAACTCGCTGGCAATGCAAAACTTAGGTGATATCGCATATCAAACCATTGCAGGTGCAATTTCGACATCAACCCATGGCACCGGAGCAAAGTTCACAGGTATCGCCAACCAAGTTGTGGCTCTTAGAATTGTGTTGGCAGATTCGTCAATCGTCGAGTGTTCTGCAAATGTAAACGCCCAATTGTTCTCGTGCGCGAGGGTCGGGTTGGGCGCGCTCGGTTTAATCAGCACGGTGACGCTAAAGGTTGTGCCGGCATTCAATCTTGCTGTAATTGAAGAGCCAATGAGAGTCGACGATGTGTTGCAAAATTTAGACCTGCACGTAGATTCGAACGACCATTTCGAGTTCTTTTGGGTACCCCACACAGGCTGGGCGTTGACTAAACGAAACAATCGCAACAATCTGCCAATTGAGCCAATGTCGAAGATGTCACATTGGTATTCAAAGACACTGATGGAGAACTATGCATTTGGTGCAGTTTGCATGCTTGGAAAGGCTCGACCGTCTCTCATCCCTAAATTGGCAAAAGCATTGCCATCATCGG
>ENA-ORFA01000532-ORFA01000532.1-marine-metagenome-genome-assembly--contig:-NODE-532-length-16035-cov-2.353553_pt1 | contig 16035 bp, 13 predicted proteins | sample MGYA00248621_ERZ508587 | MGnify/ENA primary metagenome ERZ508587 (study PRJEB26250, sample SAMN06266239) | marine metagenome | isolation source: Columbia River Estuary | place: USA:Columbia River Estuary... | reverse complement strand
TGAACCAAACCTCGGTAGCTATTTTGTGATTTTCCCGCAGAAATTCCTTTTGAAATGATAGTCGATTTGGTGTTTTTACCCAAATGAATCATCTTGGTTCCTGTATCGGCCTGTTGGAAATTATTAGTAACCGCAATCGAGTAAAATTCTCCTATTGAATTATCGCCTTTTAAAATAACCGAAGGATATTTCCAAGTAATGGCTGAACCAGTTTCTACTTGTGTCCAGGATATTTTTGCGCTTTTCTCACACAAACCTCTTTTGGTTACGAAATTGAAAACGCCGCCTTTTCCTTCTTTGTTCCCTGGATACCAGTTTTGAACGGTAGAATATTTTATTTCAGCGTTGTCTAAAGCGATAAGCTCGACAACTGCTGCATGCAATTGATTTTCATCACGACTTGGAGCAGTACAACCCTCAAGATACGAAACATAACTACCTTCATCAGCAATTAAAAGTGTTCTTTCAAATTGACCGGTTCCGGCTTGATTGATACGGAAATACGTTGATAATTCCATTGGGCATCGAACACCTTTTGGAATGTAACAGAAAGAACCGTCAGAGAAAACTGCCGAATTTAAAGCGGCATAAAAATTATCTTTTTGCGGCACAACCGTTCCTAAATGTTTTCTGACTAATTCAGGATGCTCTTTAATTGCTTCAGATATGGAGCAGAAAATAATTCCTTTTTCGTTTAGCGTTTTCTTGAATGTTGTGGCCACAGAAACCGAGTCAACTACAATATCCATGGCGATATTGTTCATCTTTTTCTGTTCGTCTAATGAGATTCCTAACTTTTTATACATTTCTAAAAGTTCCGGATCGACATCTTCTAGGGTTTTGTTTGGATCAACCTTTTTGGGAGCCGAGTAATAAGATATTGCCTGAAAATCTGGTTTTTCATAATGAACATTAGCCCAATTTGGTTCAACCATTTCCTGCCATGCACGAAAAGCTTCTATTCTCCAATCAGTCATCCATTGTGGCTCTTCTTTTTTCAAAGAAATGGCTCTAACTATATCTTCATTAAGGCCAATAGGAAATGTATCCGATTCAATATCGGTATAAAATCCATATTCATATTCTTTACTTTCGAGTTCAACTTTTAAATCGTCCTCTGTATATTTTGCCATTTGTTTTTAGTCTTAAAGTTTAAAAGTCAAAGGTTGGAAAGTCAATTTTAGTCTTTCGACTTTATGACTTTAGACATTCGACTATAATGAAAATGATTCTCCACATCCACAAGTTCTGGATGCATTCGGATTGTTGAATACAAATCCTTTCCCGTTTAATCCACCTGAGAACTCTAGAATAGTTCCTGCCAAATAAAGGAATGATTTTTTCTCTACGGCGATTTTTACGTGATTATCTTCAAAAACTTTGTCGTTTTCACCTAGTTCTTTATCAAATTTAAGTTCATACGACAAACCTGAGCAACCGCCACTTTTTACGCCCACGCGAACATAATCTTTGGCAGCATCAAAACCGTCTTCCTGCATCATCGAAACGATTTTTTTACTAGCGTCATCAGATACTTTTATCATTTTGCTATTTTGATTTTGTCTAAATTAAGCGCAAAGTTACTACAATTATCCTTTTTTCCCATTATCTATAACATTTTTATAACGAATTTAGATATAGAAAAAAATGATTTTTAATTCTATAAATTTGTGAAAAGATTTAGATATGAAAATATATCCTATAGAAGCCGGAAATTTTAAGCTTGATGGTGGTGCTATGTTTGGCGTGGTACCAAAAACTATTTGGAATAAAACCAATCCAGCTGACGAAAATAATTTGATTGATATTGCCGCAAGATGCATGCTAATTGAAGACGGCAATCGATTAATTTTAATTGATACTGGAATGGGCAATAAGCAATCGGAAAAATTCTTTGGTTATTATTCATTATGGGGAAATCATTCTTTAGATAAATCCTTAGCAAAATATGGTTTTCATAGTGATGATGTTACCGATGTTTTTATGACGCATTTACATTTTGACCATTGCGGCGGAAGTGTCAATTGGAATGCAACCAAAACTGGTTACGAAGTGGCTTTCAAAAATGCCAAATTTTGGACTAATGACAATCATTGGGAATGGGCAATCAAGCCTAATGCTCGCGAAAAAGCATCTTTCCTTTCGGAAAATATTTTACCTATACTAGAAAGCGGTCAACTGAATTTTATCAAAAGACCTGAAAGCGATTTTGGACACGAGGACGAAGGACGAACTGGCGTAGCAATTTCAGACGAATTGGGTTTCGGTATCTTTTACGTAAATGGTCACACCGAAAAAATGATGTTGCCACATATTGAATACCGAGATAAAACCATCGTTTTTTGTGCGGATTTGATTCCAACAGCAGGTCACTTGCCAATACCATATGTAATGGGTTATGACACCCGACCACTTTTGACATTGCCAGAAAAAACTAAGTTTCTTAATGCAGCTGTAGAAAAAAATTATTATTTATGGTTAGAACACGATGCTCACAATCAAATAATCACCGTTGAGAACACCGAAAAAGGCATTAGAATTAAAGAGGTTTTCAACTGTGAAGATATCTTAACATAGTGTTAATCCTTTATATAACTATAAAAAACATTTTATTTTTACACCAATTCCTTAAATTTAAAAAATGAAGTTTATAAAAATTCTTTTATTGTCAATGTTTACATTGACTATGGCGGCCCAAACAGTTGCTAAAAAAACACCTTTAACAGATCAAGAACTTAAACGTTGGAGTCATCTTGATTTAGAAAAAGATTCTATTCCAGGAATGAGCGTTGACAAAGTGTACTCTGAATTTTTAAAAAACAAAAAAAGCACAAAAGTTATTGTCGCAGTTATAGATTCTGGTGTTGATATTGATCACGAAGACTTGAAACCTGTAATCTGGACCAATAAAAAAGAGATTCCAAACAATGGAAAAGATGATGACAAAAATGGTTTTGTTGACGATGTTCACGGATGGAATTTTCTAGGAAAATCGAACAATGAAAACTTGGAGTTGGTTCGGATTTTGAAAAAAGCCGATGATGGTTCTGAAGTCTATAAAAAAGCATTAGCTGATTATACAGCTAAACTTTCGGAAGTAAAAGATTTAAAAGAAAATTTAGATGTTTTACTGAAAGCAGATAAGGCCGTTCGTGAAACTCTAAAAAATGATAACTATACTGTTTCAGAACTAAAAGATATGCCTTCCGTTAAATTCGATTTGTATAATGCCAAGCGAATCATGTTGTCTTATGCTACTCAAAATGGAGATTCTTTTCATGATGATTTAAAATCTTATCAAGACTATGTTTATGATCAATTAGATTATAATCTTAACAAAAATTTCAATGCAAGGAAATTGGTTGGAGATAATCCAGAAGACATTAATGATAAAAAATATGGAAACAATAAAGTGTATTCTAAAAAACGTAATGATTCTCTTCACGGAACTCACGTAGCTGCTATTATTGCTCAAGGAAGAGATAACGGACTTGGTGGTGATGGGGTTGCAGATAATGTAGAAATAATGCCTATTCGTGCGGTGCCAAATGGTGATGAATATGACAAAGACATTGCTTTAGCTATTCGTTATGCGGTTGACAATGGCGCTAAAGTAATTAATGCAAGTTTTGGTAAAGACTATTCTCCTCATGCTCAATGGGTATATGATGCTATAAAATACGCCGCAAGTAAAGATGTTCTGATTGTTCATGCGGCTGGAAATGATTCTAAAGATATTGACACAGAGCCAAACTTCCCAACAGACGATGTTGACGGGAAGGAGATTGCAGATAATGTTTTAACGGTTGGTGCTCTTAATTATGAATACGGAGAAAAAGTGGTTGCTAATTTTTCAAACTACGGAAAAAGAAATGTAGATGTTTATGCGCCAGGTGTAAAAATATATGCTGCCATTCCTGATAATAAATATAAATACCTTCAAGGAACTTCAATGGCTTCGCCAAATGCGGCTGGAGTTGCTGCTTTAATTCGTGAATATTATCCAAATTTAAAGGCTGCTCAGGTAAAACAAATTTTAATGCAATCGGGAACAGCATTAAATCTTGAAGTGATTGTTGATGAAAAGAAAATCCAAATTCCTTTTTCAGACGCATCTGTTTCAGGAAAAATAGTTAACGCCTATAACGCCTTGAAAATGGCAGAGGAAATGTCAAACGCCATTAAGAAAAACCCTAAATTATAAATCAAAAGGAAGTGCAAAACCTTCCTTTTTTTATTTCGTTTCAGCATGAACAATAAATTTTTATTTTTATTTATTTTACTGAGTATTAATTCCTCTTTTGCCCAATCCAAAGGATATTGGCAGCAAAAAGTAGATTACACCATGGAAGTATCTATGGATGTGAAAAACTATCAATATAAAGGAAAACAAAAACTAATTTACACGAACAATTCTTCGGACACGCTGCGCCACGTTTATTATCATTTATTCAATAATGCATTTCAGCCCGGAAGTGAAATGGACGTGCGTTCCCAAACAATCGCTGATCCAGACGCAAGGTTTATGAACAAACGTAAATCTGCTGACGGAAAGGAAATTAAAGAAAGTAGAATTGCTAAACTGCAATCTAATGAAATTGGCTATTTAAAAATATCTAATTTTAAGCAAGATGGTGTTTCTGCTAGTACTAAAGAGGTTTCAACCATTCTTGAAGTGACTTTAGCTAAACCAATTCTCCCAGGAAAATCTACAACATTGACTCTGGATTTTGACGGACAAGTACCTGTTCAAATTCGCCGATCTGGCAGAAATAATTCGGAAGGCATTGAACTTTCTATGGCACAATGGTATCCAAAAATGGCCGAATTCGATTTTGAAGGCTGGCATGCTGATCCTTATATTGCAAGGGAGTTTCATGGTGTTTGGGGTGATTTTGATGTAAAAATTACTATTGATAAAAATTATATTCTTGGCGGAAGCGGTTATTTGGAAAACAAAAATGAAATTGGTTTTGGCTATGAGGAGAGTGGTAAAATTGTAAAAAAAGATCCGAAAGCAAAAACGTTAACTTGGCACTTTGTAGCGCCAAATGTTCACGATTTTACTTGGGCTGCCGATAAAAACTATCTTCACGATGTAGTCAAAGGACCAAACAATGTTGACTTGCATTTTCTATATAAAAACAATCCGAAAATCATTGAAAATTGGAAAAGTCTTCAGCCGATAATGATTACTGTAATGGATTTTTACAATAAAACTGTTGGCGATTATCCATACAAACAATATTCATTTATTCAAGGCGGCGATGGCGGAATGGAATATGCTATGTGTACACTAATGTTAGGAAACGGAACATTAAATGGTTTAATTGCAACAGCTGTTCATGAATTAGGCCATTCCTGGTTTCAACATATTTTAGCGTTTAACGAATCCAAACACCCATGGATGGATGAAGGATTTACCAGCTACATTGAAGATCTTGCGATGAATGAAATTTCGGTTAAAAAAGCTGAAAATCCTTTTGAAAGTTCTTATAAAACCTATGTTAAACTAGTAGAATCGGGCAAAGAACAACCTTTATCAACTCATGGTGACCGATATGATGAAAATAGAAGTTATAGCATAGCTTCCTATGTGAAAGGCGAACTATTTCTTTCACAATTAGAATATATCATCGGTACTGAAAATACCAGAAAAACTTTGAAACGTTTTTACAACGAATTCAAATTCAAACACCCAACGCCAAACGATATCAAACGAACTGCCGAACGTGTTTCTGGCGCAAATTTAGATTGGTATTTAACCGATTGGACGCAAACTTTAAATACCATAGATTATGGAATTAAAAATGTTGAAATTGCAACTGCCGATGTCCAAAGAACAGGCATTTCTTTAGAAAGAATCGGCAGAATACCAATGCCAATAGATATTTTGGTTGAATATACCGATGGCACAAAAGAGAGTTTTTATATTCCGTTGCGAATGATGAGTTTTGAAAAAGAAAATCCATCTCCGGAAATTAAAAGAACTGTTTTGTCGGATTGGGCTTGGGCTAATCCAAATTATTTCTTTGAAGTTCCAAAAGCAAAAACTTTGATTAAAAAAATTACTATGGACCCAAGTGGTTTAATGGCCGATGTGAAAAAAGACAATAATGTTTATGAAGTGAAGTAAATTGAAAGGCAACTGTAAGATTGTCTTTTTATGAATAGAATTTGTAGATTTACCACAATAAAATTTTTGATAAAATGAAAGTTATTCAACTTCTTATCGTTTGCCTTTTTTTGAGTTTTGGAAGCATTGCTTCAGCGCAGCCAATTCTTTTTCAAGCCAGCAGCGTAAGTTTTACAGATAAAAAAGACAACGGTCAATGGAACGAATGGTCAGATTTTGTTGATGCTAAAGTATTGATAACCCTTGATGCCAAGAAAGATTTGATTACGATTAATTCTTCTGAGGTACAGTCATTCAAAATTAAAGCTTATGGAGAAATTACAGATAATGATGAAGTTAATATTGTACCGTTTGAATGCGTAGATAATAAATTTTCAAAGTGTAATGTCTTAATCATTACTAAGAAAAAGGAAAACAACAGGGTGCAATTTTACATCACATACAATGAAGTGAAATTTGTTTACAATATCTACTTAAAATAATAATGGATTTTTCTTATCCAAAAGCTGAAAAACTCAAAAGCAAAAAAATTATCGATTTACTTTTTACCGAAGGCAAATCAGTGAGTAAATATCCGTTGCGTTTGGTTTATTTAAAACATGATTTTGAAGAAGATGTGCCTCTAAAAATTGGCGTTTCGGTATCAAAAAAATATTTTAAAAATGCAGTTGATCGGAATTATTTCAAGCGCATACTTCGTGAATCTTATCGATTAAATAAAACCCTTTTGGTTGAAAATATAGATGCTAACTATTGCTTTATGTTTTTTTATCAAACCAATGAAAAGTTATCTTATCAGGAAATAAATCAAAAAACCATCCAGCTTTTTGAAAAGTTTGTTAAAATTCTAAAAGAAGAAAAAGGATAACACAAAATCTCTAAAGTTATTTACTATATTCGTTTACTTGAAAAAAGAAAAGACCATGTTCAAAATAGTTAAAAAAAGGTATTTTATTCCGTCGATTTTGAGTGTTTTTCTCTTAATTGGCGTGAGTTTTAAAGATGATTTCTTTGAAATTTCAAAACAAATTGAAATCTTCACCACGCTTTTTAAGACGATTAATCAAAACTATGTAGACGATACAAATCCCGCTGAATTGATGGACAAAGCCATCAAAAGTATGTTGGCCGATTTAGATCCGTATACCAATTATTTCAACGAACAGGATGTTATCAAATTCAAAATAAATAACACCGGAGAATACACCGGAATTGGGGCCATGATTACGCGAAAGGAAGATAAGCTAATCATCAAAGAACCTTACAAAGGATTTCCGGCAGACAAAGCAGGTTTAAAAGCTGGAGATGAAATTACTCAAATTGGCGATGTGCTTTTGGCCGATTTCAAAGACGATGCTTCGCAATTGATGAAAGGAGCAAAAGGCACTAAGATTAAAATCAACTATTTACGCCAGGGAAAACCAATGTCGACACAATTGATTCTGGATGAAGTTGCTGTAAAAGCTGTTCCTTTTTATGGAATGGTTGATGATAAAACCGGATATATTGTATTGACTCAATTTAATCAAAAAGCTTCATATGAAACTAAAGAAGCATTGGAAAAACTAAAAGATGACGGTGCTACACAAATTGTTTTAGACTTGCGTGGAAATCCCGGTGGATTGCTGAATGAAGCCGTTAATATTTGCAATCTTTTTGTGCCAAAAAACGAAATCATTGTAACTACAAAATCGAAGAATTCCAAATACAACAATACTTATAAAACTAACAAAGACCCAATTGATACTGAAATTCCATTGGTGGTTATTGTTGATGGGAAAAGTGCTTCAGCTTCCGAAATTGTTTCCGGTGCTTTGCAGGATTTAGACAGAGCTGTAGTAATTGGAAGTAGAAGTTTTGGAAAAGGATTGGTGCAACGACCAATTGACTTGACTTATGGTACGCAAGTAAAAGTAACCATTTCTAAATATTACACCCCTTCAGGAAGATGCATTCAGGCATTGAATTATTCGCAAAAAGATAAAAACGGTAAAGCCATTAGAACAGAAGAAAAGAATTTTAACGCTTTCAAAACCAAAAAAGGAAGAACTGTTTATGATGGTGGTGGTATTTTACCTGATGTTGTTTTAGAAAATACCAAAACAAGTGCCATTGCCGAAGCCTTGCAAAAAAATGATGGGATTTTTAATTATGTGACCTATTACTATTATAAAAATCCAACGTTAGGTGATAAAATTCCAACCCTGACTGATACGGATCTTAATGATTTTAAGGCGTTCCTGAAAAGAGAAAAAATAGCATTTGATACTGAAACTGAAGTGGCTTTGAAAAGCACTTTAGAAAAAGCGAAGAAAGAAAATGTCGATGCTGCTATTGCCACTGAATACCAACAATTGCTTTCCGCTTTGGAAAAAAGTGAAGAAACATTAATCGATAAAAACCAGAAAGAAATCAAGAATTTAATTTTGGACGAAATCATTAAACGATACCAATATAAAGAAGGGTTATATCAATATTATATCAAAAGTAATTTTGAAATCAAGAAGTCTATTGAAGTTTTAAACGATAAATCACAGTATAATTCTATTTTGAAGATTTAATATGAAGTTATTAAAGTTTTTACCGATTTTGTTTTGTTTAGCTCTTCAAGCACAAGAAGAAGTTGTTCATTCTGTTTATTTTGAATTTGACAAATTTACGTTGAATGAAAAAGAAGTAAATGAAGCCATTGATTTTATCAAAAAAACGGATTCTACTCGTATTAATGATATTCAAATTTTTGGTTACACCGATGATGTTGGAAAAGATGCCTATAATTTTAAGCTTTCTACAAAACGGGCAAATGCCATTCAGGACAAATTCATTGAAAACGGTGTCAAAAGTAAAATCATTGTGACCATTGAAGGTAAGGGGCGAATTTTGATTGAGGATGACATAGTAGAAAATCTTCCGGAAAAGCGTTCAAAAAATCGCCGCGTTGATGTGGTCGTTCATTTAAAACCTTTACCAAAAATTGAAATTCCTGGTTTTTATAATACGGTTCAAAAACATCACATTGTTGGAGATCACATTTATTTAAATAACATTTTATTTGAAAGAGGAAGCAGCAAATTACCATTTAAATCTAAAAACGAATTAGATAAAATTGCTCGTTTGCTTATGAAATATAAGAACCTTCAATTTGAAATTCAGGGACATGTTTGTTGCACTCCACCCTATCAAAAAGAAGCGATCGATTTAGACACTAGAAAACGTCAACTATCTGTAAACAGAGCAGAATCGGTTTATAAATATTTACTATTTAAAAAAATAGCCAAAGACCGTATGACTTTCAAAGGATATGGAAACACCGTTCCGCTGGGTAAAGGCGCAGACTATGACAGAAGAGTGGAATTGGTTATAACCAAAATCTAACTTCTTCTCATTTCGATATGTGGAATATCATCTTCAAGATACATTTCCCTTGTTTGAATAAAACCATGGCTTTCATAGAATTTCTTCAAATATAATTGAGCTGAAATCGTTATTTTAGTTTCGCAAAGTTGGTGCTTCATAAAATAAATTGCTTCTCTCATTAGTATGTGTCCGAGTTTTTTATCGCGATATGTTGGTTTAACTACAACGCGGCCTATCGAAGCTTCTTCAAAATAATCTTTTGGTTTAAACAAGCGGGCATAAGCGACCGTTTGACCATTATCTTGTCCTAAAAGATGCAATGCTTTTTGATCTTTGTAATCAATGTCCTGATAAACGCAATTTTGCTCCACTACAAAGACTTCACTTCGCAAATGCAGTAAATCATATAGTTCAATGGTAGTTAGTGCCTCAAATCGTCTTATTTTCCATTCTAAGTTCATGCTGCTATTTTTTAATTTGTATGGATTTAATAATCGATTCTAATTCAAACATCAAGTCGCGCTTTTCTTTTGATGGTGCATAACAAAATCCTTCTAAAACAAGGATGTGTTTATGGGCTTTGTCAAAAATAGCATAACTGATAAACGGTCCGGACATGAAATCGTTTTTCATTTGCCATGTTCCTTTGGTTTCATAGGTTTTGTTTCCGGCCAAAGTTGTAATAGAAAAATAGGGCGAGTAGGCTTCTTCTGTTACCATTTGTGTTTTGTAAGCCGTGCCATGAATGTATAATCTTCCGATGGAATCCCTAACTTTTACGACATCATTTACGGCATTTTTTGGGTTTATTCTTTTCCAAGGAATCTGATAAATTATAAGGCTTGTGTTACCGCTGACGATTTCGCTTTTTAGCCAAATAAAATTTCTTCTTCGCATGACATATTCGTATTTTGAAGGAATCAATATGTCAATGTTGAATTTTTTTTGAATTTTTTTAATGTCGAGTAAAGAATCTTTGATTATTTTTTGCTTGTGAGCAATTTCGATTGCGCGCATTTTTTTGATAATCTCAGGCGTGTTTTTTTCGAGTAATTCTAATATTTCAAAAGATGTTTTTCCCGAAATATAAAAGGAGTTTTGCGGCGTAACAAATTCATTTTCTTTGAATTCAAACTTATTTTCAGAGCTTTTTTTAACTATAAGAATATTTCGACTGTCAGTTGAAAATCCTTCAAAAAGTTTTACCGGATATTGATTGATACTAAACAACGGTTCTTCTTGTGGTAGGCCCAAAACTGGAGAGGCAAACTTGTTTCTGATGCTGTCTCCAACTACTCCATTCCAAAGTTGATCATCAATAATTACAGCAATCGTATTTATAGCTGCAAAAGAATCTTCGGGCAACTTATCTTTTTTAAATGAACAAGAGCTCACAAAAAAGGAGACAAAAAGCCATAAAAAAAGGGTTTTATTCATAACTGAAATAAAACCCAAATTTATAGAAGATTTTCGGATTAACCGTTAATTTTTAATTTCATCCCTGCTTTTAAACGTTCGTTTTTAATTCCGTTCCATTTTTTCAAATCAGAAATCGAAACGCCAGGATATTTTTTGGCAATGCTAAATAAAGAATCGCCTTTTTTAACATAATATAATTTAACTTCATCTCTGTCATTAACTGCTATATTTTCTTTTTTAGTTTGTGTGTTTTTGGTGTCTGTTAAAACCACATATTTTTTACCTACAATTAACTTTGCTCCAAGTTGAATATTATTATCTTCAATTTTGTTCCAGTCTTTGATGTCTGATATTGAAACATCATATTTTCGAGCAATGATTCCTAAATTTTCGCCTCTGTCAACTATGTGTTCGGTGATTTTTACTTCGGTTTTATACGTTGCTTCTTTTGCCGGCTCTTCATCATTATTAACCAATGCCAATTTTGAGCCTTGCTCAACATTTAAATCGTTTAGATTATTCCATTTTTTTAAATCTTCTAAACTAACGTTGAATTTTTTTGCAATGCTGAATAAATTATCCCCTTTTTGAACTTCATAAAAATCGCTAGGGTTTTCAGTTGCCTCATTTGAAGTAACAGCAGTTTCAGTTGCATTTTTATCAGCTTTTATTTCTTTTCTAACCGTAGTTACCACTCTTTCATTTTTGATTATTTTCAGATTATCACCTGTCATAAGGTTGTTGTTTCGAAGCTTATTCCATTTTTTTAATTCAGCAACAGAAACTCCATATTTATCTGAGATTTCACCAAGATTATCTCCTCTTTTCACTTTGTGATATTTTACAACATCTTTATACGAAATAACTTTTTCTTCTTTGAAAATTTTTGCCGTGTTTGATGCTATAGCTGTAGATTCTTTTACAGAGGTTGTATCTGGTTTTGTAACTTTTTTATCTTGTGATGCAACCGCTTCTTTAGTAATGATTTTTAATCTTCTTCCCATTGGCGCTTTGTTGCTTCGCAAATGATTCCACTTTTTAAGTTCCGCCATAGTGATGCCATACTTATCTGAAATCTCGCTTAAGCTATCTCCTCTTCTAACTTTATGATATTTTATTCTTGAAATTGTTCCGTCGTTATCGGACTCATTTGTATTTCTAGATGCCAATCTTTCATAAGGTCTTTCCCTTTTGTTTGATTCATATTGAACAAAAGCATATATTTTATCTTCGTTTGAAGTAAATACCGCAACTTTGTTAACCGGCAATCTTAAATAATGATTTTCACCAGTGATATAAGGAATTTCATCTCTTTTGTATGATGGGTTTAAAAACTGTAATTCCGCCACCGGAACATCCAACAAATCAGAAATTTGTTTGAAGGTCATTGCGTTTTTAATCATTACGGTGTCCGTTGCAAAATGATTTGCTACAGCTCTATCTGGTTTGATTCCGTGTTCTTTATGATATTCAAAGATGTACATCGTTGCCAGAAATGCCGGTAAATATCCTTGCGTTTCTTTATGAAGATAGGGTCTTATATTCCAGTAATTTTGTTTTCCACCTGAACGACGAATTGCTTTTGCTACGTTTCCCGGACCAGTATTGTATGATGCTAAAACCAAATCCCAATCTCCAAAAATAGCATACATGTTTTTCATGTATTGAGTTGCCGCTTTACTAGCTTTCAAAGGATCGCTTCTTTCATCTTCATAAGTATCAACTTTTAAGCCGTATTGTTTTCCTGTTTGATACATAAATTGCCACAACCCTGTTGCGCCTACTCTTGAAACAGCTCTCGGATTCAACGCCGATTCTACAACGGATAAATACTTTATTTCTAAAGGAATATTTTGTGCTGCTAACGACTCTTCAAATAGTGGAAAATAAAACTGTGAAACTCCCATTAATCTTTCAAATGCTCTCTTTCTGTTCTTTAAAAATGATTTGATAACATTCTCCAATCCAACATTGTATTCGATATTGAATGGTGATTTTTCGTCCAGTTTCTTTAATCTTTCTTTTAGTAATTCGGTTGGCAATTCGTATTCAACCTTTTCATCAACATTAATGTTTTTTATGTCAAAAGTTAATTCATTATACAAATCCAAGCTGACCAATTCCTTCATCCATAAACTGTCAATACATGAAGCTATGTTATCTCGAACAAAAGTGGATTTTAAAGAATCTAAAACTTCCTTTCTGGTGAGTGGTTCTTTTTTTACTGATGTAGCAACGATAGTGTCTTGAGCGAAAATCGCGGAAGAAGCTATCAGTAGGGCTAATGAGATTAATTTTTTTATAATCATAACTTTATTTTATAAAGTGTTATATTTCAAATCTTTGTATTATTAATTTAATTAATAACGTCTGTTATTATTATTTATTGTGCTGTTTTAAAATTTTAACTTAAAATGGCAGCAATTCCAGGTAATACTCTTCCTTCCAACATCTCCAACATGGCTCCTCCTCCGGTTGACACATAACTCATTTTTTCTTCTAATCCGAATTGTTTTACCGCTGCAACCGAATCTCCGCCGCCCACAAGAGAAAATGCTCCATTTGCTGTTGATTCAGCAATATAATTTCCTAATTCGATTGTTCCATTGGCAAAATTCTCCATTTCAAAAACACCTAAAGGACCATTCCAAAGTATTGTTTTTGAATTCATAATTACTTCTCTGAAATTAGCTAATGATTTTGGTCCGGCATCTAAACCTTGCCATCCATCCGGAATTTCGCGAACATCAACTATTTGTGTATTGGCATCATTTGAAAATGAATCTGCTGCAACAACATCAATAGGAATATGTATATGAACGTTTTTTAGTTTGGCCAAATTCAATATTTCTAAAGCCAACTCTTGTTTATCATCTTCGCAAATTGAATCTCCTATTTTTCCTCCCAATGCTTTTATAAAAGTAAATGTCATTCCGCCGCCAATAATCATGTGATCTACTTTGTCTAAAATGTTCTCAATTACTGTAATTTTTGAAGAAACTTTTGAACCTCCAAGTACTGCAGTTACTGGTTTTACCGAATTATTTAAAACTCTATTTAAACTCTCTATTTCTTTGGCTAAAAGCAATCCAAAACATTTATGATTTGGAAAAAATTTAGCTATTATTGTTGTTGAAGCATGTGCTCTGTGTGCTGTTCCGAATGCATCATTCACATAAATATCGCCTAATGAAGCTAATTCTTTTGCAAAACTTTCATCTCCGGCTTCTTCTTCAGCATAAAAGCGAAGGTTTTCCAGCAATAAAACTTCTCCCGGTTTTAAATTTTTTGCAGCATTTGTTGCTATTTCTCCTCTGCAATCTGAAGCAAATTGAACATTTACACCCAAGACTTCAGCTACTTTTGCAACAATATGTCGTAATGAATATTTGTCTTCTTTTCCTTTTGGCCTTCCTAAATGTGACATCAAAATTACACTGCCTCCATCGGCAAGAATGGTATCTATAGTTGGCTTTGCGGCTTCAATTCTGTTGGCATCTGTTACGTTGAAATTCTCATCTAAAGGAACATTAAAATCAACTCTAATTATGGCTTTTTTGGCGTTGAAATTAAAATCTTGAAGTGTTTTCATTTAATAAATTAAAAGGTGTGAATCACTGCAAATATAATAAAATTTAGTTTTGTCGATTTTTTTGTGCTTTTATCGATGTTTTTTTAAGAAATTTTTAAGAGATAAATTATTTGTTTTCAAATAAATAGTAAACAGTTTCGTGACTATTTACAGTTGAATTTATTTTGAATATCAAAATCTGATTTTACTAATAGCAAAATTTTTCTTCTATATTTGCTTTATGCAGTTTTCAGATATTCTTGGTCAAGATTACATAAAAAATCATCTCGTAAAAAGTGCGCTTTTGGGCAGAATTCCCCATGCACAATTGTTTGTTGGCCCTGAAGGTTGTGGTACTTTAGCTATGGCAATTGCTTATGCCCAATTTGTTTTATGTAATAACCAAGGTCAGGAAAACACTGGCGGAAACGAAAGTTGCAATTTAAAATTTCAATCGCTTTCGCATCCTGATTTGCATTTTGTTTATCCGAATGTGACGAATGATGATGTAAAAACTAAACCAAAAAGTGCTGACTTTATTTTAGATTGGCGAGAGTTTGTTTCTAAAAATCCGTACGGTAGTTTATTTGACTGGCATAAGCACCTTGGTGTTGAAAACAAACAAGGTATGATTCGGGTAGAGGATGCCTCGGATATTCTGAAGGCTTTAGCGTTGAAGTCTTACGAAGGCGGTTATAAAATTATGATTGTTTGGATGGTTGAAAAAATGAACAACGAGGCATCCAATAAATTATTAAAATTGTTGGAAGAACCACCTGAAAAAACATTGTTTCTATTGATTTCTGAAAACGAAGAGGATATTATTCAAACCATTCGTTCGCGATGTCAAGTGTTGCATTTTAGCGCTTTGCCTGAAGTCGAGATTTCGAAAGCGTTAAAAACCAACTATTTTTTAGATGATTCTTCAGCATCAAAAGTAGCGCATCAAGCACAGGGAAATTACAACAAAGCCCTTCATATTGTGAAAAATGATACGGAAGATTTTCCTTTTGAAAAGTGGTTTGTGGCATGGGTTCGAGCTGCTTTTAGCGCAAAAAAAAACGCGGCTGCTATTCAAGACTTAATTTTGTGGAGTGAAGAAATTGCAGGGTTAGGTCGCGAAGGACAAAAGCAGTTTTTGAATTATTGCATCGTAATGTTCCGTCAAGCTTTGCTATATAATTATGAAACTAAAAACCTAGTTTATGTGGAGCCGCAAGTTGAGAATTTTACATTCGATAAATTTGCGCCATTTGTAAATGGGAACAATATTAATGCTATTTTTAATGAACTTTCCGATGCAATATATCATATTGAACGCAACGGAAATGCAAAAATTATATTGACTGATTTGTCTATAAAACTTACACGATTAATCCATAAAAATTAACTATGATGACTAATACTGCTTCCATACTCATTTTACTTTTTCTTGCGGTGACTTTTGTACAATCTGCCTATGATAAAATTTTTGGATGGCAAGGAAATATTGATTGGCTTAAAGGTCATTTTGCAAACACTTCATTACTAAAGAATAATGTTCCGTTATCCG
>ENA-ORFA01000530-ORFA01000530.1-marine-metagenome-genome-assembly--contig:-NODE-530-length-16049-cov-2.748560_pt1 | contig 16049 bp, 13 predicted proteins | sample MGYA00248621_ERZ508587 | MGnify/ENA primary metagenome ERZ508587 (study PRJEB26250, sample SAMN06266239) | marine metagenome | isolation source: Columbia River Estuary | place: USA:Columbia River Estuary... | reverse complement strand
ATCGGTTGCTGATTAGAAGTATGAATGATGAGTTTGGAGAAATCTATCCCTTGCATTTAGGTGTTACTGAAGCGGGTGATGGAGAAGATGGACGAATTAAAAGTGCCGTGGGGATTGGTACATTGTTGGAGGATGGGATTGGCGATACTATTCGTGTATCACTAACTGAGGATCCTGAATTAGAAATTCCGGTTTGCAAGGATATGGTCAAGCGCTATACTACTTGTGAGCCCAGTTCGGTACCTCCCATTGAAACTTTGCCTTACAATCCATTTGCCTATACGCGTAGAGAAAGTTTTCAAGTGGAGCGTATTGGTGGTTCACAGGTTCCAGTTGTAATAGCAGATCTAAGCACTATTGAAGAAATTACTCCTGCACATTTACAAAGTGTGGGATACACGTATGATGCGGATACCGATAAGTGGTCAATTGCTGATACCGCTGCTGATTTTATTTTTACCGGCAACCAATTGCTCAATTTTGAATTGCCTGGTACGCTGCGTGTCTTGGTTTATCCTGCTGCCTGGAAATCTGCTAACTCCAAAACCTACGTTCCGCTGTTTGAATACAGGCAGTATGTAGAAAGTGAATTGCGAAGTGACACACTCAATTTTGTGATGATGGATTGCTACAGTGATCCGGATCGAAAAGTACTTCAACTCTATCTTAATGCCATTCGTCAAGACAAGACGGCAGTGCTTTGCTTAAGTAGTTTGAACAAGAATGCCATGCAGTCGGTGCGTCGTATGTTCTCTGAATTGCATATAAATCAGGTGAAAAATCCGGTGGTATTGATTTGTGATAGTCCAGGACAATCTCCTGACCAACACTTGATTCATTTTGCAACCGAGACTGGCGGGTTATTGTTAGATGGCATGGGGGATGGTATCTGTCTAGGCTACAAGCCCGAGGCAGCTGTGGAACAACCTCAAGTAAAGGGACGAACTTATTTACCAGTAAAAGATATTTATCAGTTTACCAATAACACTGCATTTAGTATTCTGCAAGCTACACGTACCCGTATTTCCAAAACAGAATACATCAGTTGTCCCAGCTGTGGTCGCACCTTGTTTGATTTACAGGAAACCACCGCTCGTATCAGAGCGGTAACGCATCATCTCAAGGGTGTAAAGATTGCTATCATGGGTTGTATTGTTAACGGCCCCGGAGAAATGGCCGATGCTGATTTTGGTTATGTGGGAAGTGGTCCCGGAAAAATTACCTTGTATAAGGGTAAGGATATTGTAAAACGAAATGTAGACAGTGCTGTTGCGGTGGATCAACTCATTGAGCTACTCAAGGAAAATGGTGTTTGGATTGAAAAAGCTGCACATGCGTAAAATAGTTTGGATCATCGGTTTTTCAGTGGTATTCCTGTTTCATTTGGCGGGGATTATCCATGAAATTGTTTGGTTAGCCAAACTAACTAAACCTATGTTGATCCCTTTCTTAGGTTATTTTTTCTGGGATCTGACTTATGGAATTAAAAATCGATTGATTACGTTGTTTCTTGTTGCACTATTGTTTTCCTGGTTCGGTGATCTGCTATTGATGAATACAGCAGACCCTTCTTTTTTTCTATATGGCCTAATTTGTTTTCTGGTGGCACAGCTTTGTTATAGTTATTTTTTCTATCGTATAATGGGTCAGCAGAAAATCAAGTTCAGTTGGCTTTTATTTTTTCCTGTAGTTATTTATTATACCGTATTAATTAGTTGGTTGGCGCCTCAGCTGGGTGGAATGAAAATACCCGTGATGATTTACGGAGCGGTAATTAGCATGATGCTATTGCTGGCACTTCATTTATTATACATGCCTGCTATTCGAGCTGGCCGCTTGTTTGCATTGGGTGCTGTTTTTTTTGTAGCTTCTGATTCGGCTCTTGCTATTAATAAATTTAGTGCTCCGTTTCCGCATGCCGCTCTTGTAATCATGATCACATATGGATTGGCACAGTTTCTCTTGACTAACGGTGCCTTGCAGTATATTCTTCGTGAAAAATCACGTTACTCTCTTTTTTAGATTATGCGTGAAACAGATTTTTTAGTGATTGGTTCCGGTATTGCCGGATTGACGTTCGCCCTAAAGTGTGCGAAGGAATTTCCTGATCGAAAAGTTTTGGTCATTACAAAAGCTACGGCAGACGAAACAAACACCAAGTATGCGCAAGGCGGTATTGCCGTAGTGAGTGATACACTCCATGATAGTATCGAGCAGCATGTTCAGGATACACTCATTGCAGGTGATGGGCTTTGTGACGAACAAATGGTACGTTTATTGGTCAGTGAGGGACCTGCACGTGTAGAAGAAATTATTGAATGGGGTGCGCGTTTTGATAAGGATGAAGAAGGGGAGTTTAAAAAAGGAAAAGAAGGCGGACACTCTGCCAACCGAATTTTACATCATAAGGATGTTACAGGATTAGAGATGGAAAGAGCCTTACTGGAAGCAGTAAAATCTTTTTCCAATATAGAATTGATCAAACATTGTTTTGTTATTGATCTGATCACGCAGCACCATGAGGGTTATCTGATAACCAAGTCTACACCGGATATTACTTGCTATGGAGTATATGTGCTCAATCGTGAAACTAATACGATCGATAAAATTCTTTCCCGTGTTACGCTATTGGCTACGGGTGGTGTGGGCCAGGTTTACCGAACTACTACCAATCCCTCGATTGCCACCGGTGATGGCGTAGCCATGGTGTATCGTGCCAAGGGGCGAATTGAAAATATGGAGTTCATCCAATTTCATCCCACCGCATTATATGAGCCAGGCTTACGTGGCCAAGCTTTTTTAATTACAGAAGCCGTGCGTGGCGAAGGAGCCATTCTTCGTAATCAACAGGGCGACGATTTTATGCGGCATTATGATGCGCGAAAGGATCTCGCTCCCCGCGATATTGTGGCAAGAGCGATTGATTCTGAAATGAAAAAATCAGGAACAGAATATGTGTGGTTAGATTGTACGCATATTGATATGGTGCAATTCAAATCTCACTTTCCTACTATTCATGAAAAATGTTTATCAATCGGTATTGATGTTTCCAAACAATTTATACCGGTAGCGCCCGCCGCCCATTATAGTTGTGGCGGTATTCAAACCAATGAGTGGGGTACCAGTTCGATTCAACGGCTGTATGCCTGTGGCGAATGTGCTAGTACTGGTGTACACGGGGCTAACCGATTAGCCAGTAATTCTTTGTTGGAAGCGATGGTATTTGCACATCGTTGTTTTGAAGATGCCCGTGCCAGCATTCCAACGCTCGAATACAATCAGGCTATTCCCGATTGGAGTGCAAAAGGCACCACAGATCCCAAAGAAATGATTTTGATTACACAAAGTCTAAAGGAATTACAGCAGATCATGAGCGATTATGTGGGTATTGTTAGAAACGATGTTCGTCTACATCGGGCTTCCCGTCGTTTGGATTTATTATGGGAAGAAACGGAGCAGCTTTATCAAAATACTACCGTTTCACCGCAGTTGCTAGAGCTCCGTAATATGATTACTATTGGTTATTTGATCGTGAAATGTGCTACTTTCCGTAAGGAGAGTCGTGGTTTGCATTATAATACCGACTATCCGCAACCAGCAACCTTGGTTCAAAATATTGTATTGTAATCAAGTTGGTTCGGAAGAGCCTTCTATCTTTGAAGTATGTACCGAGTAGTTTTTCTGCTTTTTCAAGGAGTTTCCTTATTACCCATGTCTTTTTTTCATGCGTTGAGTGAAATAGCTGTTTTTATTTTGACGCATGTGATCCGATATCGCCGGGATGTAATCGAACAAAATATCCGAACTGTTTTTCCTAATCATTCTTCTAACGAAGTCAATCAACTAATCAGCCAGTTTTATAGAAACTTTGCCGATACGTTTACGGAGTCTATCAAATTATTGTCCCTCTCCAAAGCACAAATTGATAAGCGTTGTACTATTGATTTTTCTGTAGTGCGTCAATTAATGCAGGAAGGAAAATCAGTTCAACTCATGGCGGCTCATCAGTTTAACTGGGAGTATGTGAATCAGGTTATTCCCGGACAAATCCCCGGACCCTACTATCTTGTCTATCGTACTATACAATCTTCTGTTTTTAATCAGTTGTTTTTGTTTCTTCGAAGTCGACAAGGAGGTAAGCCGGTAGCTGCCGAAGCTTTTGCTGCAGCCCGCGATCAAATTTTTGCACAACCCGCTGCCTTGATCCTGGGTGCCGATCAAAATCCCAGTCAACCGGATCGAGCAATTTGGATCGAGTTCTTTGGAAAAGCCACTCCTTTTCATCCCGGACCAGCCAAAGGAGCTATTGCTAAGAACACAGCGATGGTCATGTTGAACCTGACTCGAAAAAAAAGAGGGTATTATCACTTGGATGCAACACTCATTACGCGCAACTGTGCCAATTATACCCCTGAGCAACTAACCTGGCTCTATAAAAAAGAAACGGAGCGTTTAATACAAGATAGCCCTTCCAATTATTTATGGAGTCATCGCCGCTGGCGTCATCAGTGGCAGCCTTCTTACGGGCCAGTTTACAAAGGGGAGTAAATGTTGTTGTAAGATTATCCTAGCATCTGTTCCATAAATGCCACCGTGGCTCTTACTTTTTCGATGTTTACCGAATAGAAGATAAACTTTCCCTCCCGAGTAGTTTTTACAAACCCTGCTTTACGCAGCACTGCCAAATGTTGGGAAGCTACTGATTGTTCCAACCGAAGATGAACATACAGCTCTGTTACGGTTATCCTTCCTTTCTCATCGATCCATTGTAAAATCTCCTGCCGTAGCTTGTGATTGATGGCGCGAATCAGTATCGCTGATTTTTTTAATTGCAGGAGATCCAGCCTTACCAATTCCTCTGGATGCTCACTATCATGAAGTGTAAGTATATAAGAATGCATCAGACCCTAAAGATAAATCCAATCATCAAAATATATTATGATAAATATCAATATGAGGGAGATACTGGTGTGTAAAACTCTTTGACGTAGAGGGGATCTTGGTAGGCGAGGTCTGCAAAATCATTATTTCTGAATTTCTGCAAGGCCAAGCGAATTTGATTTTTTGCTGTTGCTGTAATATCCAGGAATTGCGCATTTGGATGAGTGCAAAGCGATTTGAATTTCACTGCTCCATTACCACAATACAGAACGGTTTGCTTTTGTAATACCGCGTCAAAACTACTAGGTTCAAGTATTAGCGCATGCGCAGGTTGTATTTCTTTGAGTGCTGCATCATACAAGGCTGTGTACACTTCCATACGACGCGCATCAATCATGGGGCAGATTAATTGATCAGCTGCACTTGGTATCACTGAAGCCATTAATTCTAAGGTGGGAATAGTCAGCAAAGGTTTTTGTAAGGCATAACAAAAACCTTTAGCCGTGGAGAGTCCCACTCGTAATCCGGTATAAGAACCCGGACCAATCGTTACACTGACCCCATCCAACTCATTTAGTGAAATTCCGCAAGCAATTGATCCCTCTTGTATGGCACTATGTATACATGTTGCATGATCTTGTAAGCGGTCATTTGTTTTTTCTAATACGCATTGTTCATTCTGTGAAAATGCAATAGAGGCCAGCGCTCCCGATGTATCGATATGAAGCAGTTTAATCATAGGTTATTTGCTTCTTCACAAAAATTAGGAGCCGGTGTATAGCGTGGAAAATCTTTTGATAGCTCAGTGAGCAAGGCGAGTATTTTTTTCTTTCCAATTTTTTCAGCCCAGACAAAGGGCCCCAGCGGATAATTGGTTCCTAATTGCATGGCTAGATCAATTTGATCTTTGGTACTCACGCCTTCCTGCAAAGCCAGATAAGCTTCGTTGATAATGGAAGCAATCACCCGAGGAGTAATAAAACCAACTTGATCCTTGACAAACTCTGTTGTTCGTCCTATTTCTTTTAAAAAAAGATTTACTTGTTCTTGCGCGGATGAATTACCACCGGCTAACTCTACACATACCTTGTCCAAAAATCCGGGCCAGGCATTCATGCGTATAAAACCTTCAGGTAATTCTTTACAAGTTTTTAATGAAGCGGCTACTACAACAATACCACCTTGCTGTTGAAAATTTTCTAAGGATGTAAGATGGTCTGGTTTGTCCTCAAAACATAGATCAAAACAAAGAGTCTGGTCAGTTAATGAAGAAGGGTGGGTGAGCCAGGTCTCTTGGGCAATACCACTTTGTTCGGGAGTATGCCCCGGAAATGAGCACCACTCCTGTTTTTGTTCATCCCTTGCAATCCATGCCACCTTCATACGACCATTTTTTGCAAAGAAAGCGTATAAAGCTAAATTCGCCCTGCAAAACAAGCGCTATGTCAAAAACCATTCTCAACACCAATCAGGCTCCCGCACCCATTGGCCCTTATAATCAGGCAGTCCGTTATAACGGCGTTCTCTATATTTCAGGACAAATTTGTCTGGATCCCATGAGTGGTCAACTCAATAATGCCGATCTGGCTGCTGAAACCCGTCAGGTTATGGAAAATCTTAAAGCCATTCTTAACGAGGCTGGGCTTGATTTTGGACATGTGCTTAAGACTACCATTTTTCTAACCGATATGAACCGATTTGCAGAAGTGAATACCATTTATGGGAGTTACTTTACGGGGGATTATCCAGCCCGGGAAACAGTACAGGTATCTGCGCTGCCCAAATTTGTGAATGTGGAGATCAGCATGATTGCTGCGGGCTAAGCGGATTTACATACTTTTTGATAGTTCCTTAATTCTCTTCAACAAGAGCCTGTTATTAGAGGGGGTTTGCTTAATTTTAGCGACTTCAAACTTGCCCCATGCTTCTATCAATTTCACGCACGCTTCGTGCGTTTCTAGGATTGTTGACCCTGTCCATTTTTTTTGTGGCCTGTCAGCAAAATACATCCATCGATAAAGACAAAAAAGATCATTACGATGGTCCTGGAGAAATGTGGGAACAGGAATTGGAAATGATTCGTGATCCACGTACGGGTCAAGTGCCTTGGCAAAAATTATTCGAAGCAAAATTGGCTACTGAAACAGCGCGTGAGGCTGCTCGTCAAAATCGTATCAATGCGCTGAATTGGGAAGAACGTGGTCCTAATGCAGATGCCGTAGGCCCCAGCAATGGAAACACAAGGGCGAACGGAGGAATTACAGCAGGACGTGTTCGCGCGTTGATGGTCGATTCATTAGATCCCAATAAAAAAACTGTATTTGCAGGAAGTGTTTCTGGTGGTCTTTGGAAAACAACTGATATCACGGCTACTCCTGCCATTTGGACGCCAGTGAATGATTTCTTATCCAACCTGGCTATCTCTTCTATTTGTCAGGATCCTCGTCCGGGTTTTAGAAACAATATGTACCTGAGTACTGGTGAATCTTACTTTAATGCAGATGCTGCGCAAGGAGTAGGAGTTTTTAAAAGTACCGATGGTGGAACTACTTGGACTTATTTAGCTAGCACTTCTGCTTTTACATTTTGTACCCGAATTCTCTGCGACTTCCAGGGAAATGTTTATCTCGGTACGCGTAACGGACTCTATCGTTCTAACGATGGGGGAAGTAGTTGGACAGGTATCACACCTTCTGGTTTAGCGTCTAGTCGTGTGTGCGATATGGAAATTTCATCCACTGCAACGCAAGCACGTTTGCATGTGGTAACAGGAATTAGTAATTCGCAGGCTTATCGATATACTGATGATCCTGCCGGTGTGAGTACGGGTTCCGGATGGAATGCACCTACTACTCCGTTTCCTTCTTATAATAACCGTGCAGAAATTGCAGTATTAGGTAGCGTGCTATATGCATTACCCGTTAATAATTCAAGTCAGATTCCTGAAATATATAAATCAGTAGATGGTGGCGCTACCTGGGCTATTACACCCGGCGCTCCCCCCAATGCGCAGGGAGCTAGTTCATTTGCCAATGGGCAAGGCTGGTATGATGTTTCAGTTCGGATTAATCCAGCCAATTCCGAGGAATGTATTATTGGGGGAATTGATTGCGCACGTACGTTGGATGGTGGTACTACTTGGACAAGAATATCTGCATGGGTAGGAACTTCTAGCGCCTATCAATATGTACACGCGGATCAACACGATATCCAATGGTGGGATGGAGGTAATAAATTAATTTTTGGTTGCGATGGTGGAGTGCATTACTCATCTGATAAGGGAACTACTATTCGTGATCGCAACACTGGATTTAGAGTCAAACAGTTTTATGCAGTGGCGGTTCATCCGACACAAACCAATTATTTCTTAGCAGGTGCACAGGATAATGGTGTCCATCAATTAAATAATCCTGGACTGGGTGCATCCGTTGAAGTAACCGGTGGTGATGGTGCTTATGTGGCTATCGATCAGAACGAAGCGAATTATCAGTTCGGTTCTTATGTTTATAATATTTATCGCCGTAGTTCTAATAATGGTGCAAACTGGAGTTCGTTTACTATTAATAGCAGTAGCGGTCGATTTATCAATCCCTGGGATTACGACAATCAGGGCAATATGATCTATGCTTGTAATGCAGCGGGTAATTATCTCCGTTGGGAAAATCCACAGACTGCAGCTAATGCAGCGTCTGCTATTACTTCCGTTGTTCCTATCAGTGAATTTGCAGGACAGAATGTTTCTGCTGTGCATGTTTCTCCTTTTACTGCTAATCGTGTATTCTTTGGAATGGGTGCCGGTAAAGTGATACGTGTTTCCGATGCACAATCAACTACACCTACAGCAGCAGATATTAGTCCTACTGGTGCAACTGGTTATGTGAGTTGTGTTAATACAGGTTCGTCTGAATCAAAACTTATTGCAGTTTATTCCAGTTATAACGTAAATAATGTATGGGTTAGTCAGGATGGAGGTGCAACATGGACGCAATGCGATGGTAACTTACCTAACATGCCCGTACGTTGGGCGATCTTTCATCCGGATACTGATACAAAAGCAATTATTGCTACTGAAACGGGTGTGTGGGAAACCGATTTACTCAATGGAACCAGCACCGTGTGGGAAGCAAATCCAAGTTTTCCTAATGTGCGTGTGAGTATGCTCAAATATCGTGCATCGGATCGTACACTGGTTGCAGCAACCTATGGTAGAGGTGTTTGGTCGGCCACCATTCCTGCTCCATCCGGATTTAGTTTTAATACACCTGCTGCTGCTTCTGCTGCTTGTCCTGCTCCACAGAATATGAGTATAACGTTAAATACTATTGCTAATGGTGGATTCACAGGTGCAGTAAGTTTAGCGGCTACTGGAAATCCTGTTGGTACTACCGTTTCATTTACTACTAATCCTGTTACTCCGGGTAATAGCACCATTGTAATTTTAAATGGGACCAATACTTTATTGCCGGGTACGTATAATGTTACAGTCAATGGAACCGCAACGGGTGCCGTAGCACAATCTCGTATTCTCACCTTCACCATTACGGCGGGCACAGCGCCTGTAATTGCCTCACAACCTTCGGATATTACAGTGTGTAGTGGTAACAATGCATCTTTTACGGTGTTGGTGAATGAAGGAGCTTATCAGTGGCAGGTTAGCACCAATGGAGGAACTACTTTCTCCAATATATCTGGTGCGACCAATGCAACGTATACGGTGAACAATGCTTCTGCTACAGAATCGGGTAATCTTTATCGTTGTGTAATTTCTAATACTTGTGGAAATAGTGTAACCACCACTACTGCCTTGTTAACGGTTGCCAACGGCACTACTATTACAACACAGCCCACTAACGCCTCAATTTGCGTAGGTGGTTCGAATATTTTCCGTGTAGTGGCCGTGGGTGCTGGATTATCGTATCAATGGCAGCTCAGTACCAATGGCGGAACTAGTTTCTCCAATATAACTGGTGCTACTTCTTCTCAATACACGTTGAGTGGAATAACAGTAGGGATGAACGGTGATCAGTATCGTTGTATTGTGACGGGTACTTGTGCACCTACTACGGCTACTTCAACGGTAGCAACTTTATCTGTGGTGAGTGCGTTGAGTATTACACAACAACCGCAATCGCAAACCGTGTGTGCTGGAACTGATGCTAACTTTAGTGTAACTGCATTAGGAGTGAGTAACTATCAGTGGCAGATCAGTACCGATGGAGGTACTACCTGGTCTGGTATTAATGGTGCTACCAATACAACCTATACGGTAACGGCTCCCGGTACTGCGCAGTCTGGTAATCAATATCGTTGTGTAGTCAGCGGATCTTGTGGTACCGCCAATACCAATGCCGCTACTTTAACGGTTAATCCAATCACTGCCATTACACAACAGCCGAATGCACAGACTATTTGTGCGGGAACTGATGTTAGTTTTTCGGTAACGGCAACTGGTTCGGCCATTACTTATCAATGGCAACAAAGCTTGAATGGCTGTAATGGTCCCTGGACAAATATTTCAGGTGCTACCAATGCAACATACTCCATCACCAATGCAGGACTTTCTTTAAATAACACAGCTTATCGTTGTGTGGTGAATGGAACCTGTACCGCCGCATTAACTTCCGGATGCGGATTGTTGACTGTTGTAGCCCCTGCTACAGTGGTAAATTCACCCGTTTCTCAAACGGTCTGTGATGGTGCTGGTGTAAGTTTTGCAATCACCGCCGGTGGAAATAATATTATTTATCAATGGCAGATAAATACGGGTGCCGGATTTGTTAATCTCAGTAACGGTGGTATCTATAGCGGAGTGAACACAGCAAGTTTAACTATTGCAAGTACTACTCCTTCGATGAGTAGTTATCAGTATCGTTGTTTGGTTTCAAATACAGTTTGTGCTACACCTACTGCTTCCGCTGCTGCTACGCTTACGGTTAATACACTTCCGGCCATTAGTACACAGCCGCAATCACAAACTATTTGTGAAGCAAACAGCATGTCATTTACTATCACCGCAAGTGGAACTGGCGTACAATATCAATGGCAGGTGAATACGGGTGCTGGATTTATCAACTTATCCAATGGGGCAGAATATTCAGGTGTGAATTCTAATTCATTAACCATTGTAAACCCTACGGTGGCGATGAGTGGTTATCAATATCGTTGTGTGGTGAGTGGAACTTGTGCGCCAACCGTGAACTCTGCCACAGTAACCTTAACGGTACATGCACCCGTGGTAATTAATCGTTCTCCTGCCAGTACTGAAGTTTGCGCCGGTACTACTGCTAACTTCTTAGTTGCAGCCAGTAGTGTACCTGCAATCAATTATCAGTGGCAGGTGAGTACCAATGGTGGAACTACTTGGACAGATATACCGGGTGCTACTGCTGCTAATCTTTCGTTATCCTCCGTAATTATTGCAATGAATGGCAATCGTTATCGTTGTTTGGCCTCCAATAATACGTGTACTCGACCTGTTGTATCAGCTGCGGCTTTATTAACGGTTCGTCTTGTGCCTACTGTAGGATTGAGTGCCGCGCCGCTTACTTCACTCTTACCCGGTCAAACAACTACCTTGACTGCTACACCAAGTAGCAGCACGGGAGGTGTAATAACCACCAACTGGACACAGGATAATTTATCACTCACGCCTACTACACCTACTACGTTTGTAGCAAACGTGAATGCGCTTGGTGTTTATCAAGTAGGTATCCGTGAAACATGGCCCAGTGGTTTATTCTGCTCGGCCTTATCTTCTACGGTAACGTTAACTGCCAATGTGAGTACCCGCTTATTTATTTTCCCATCGCCCAACGATGGCAACTTTACCGTTTCCTATTACTATGGTGGTAGCGGTAGTGCCAACCGTCAGTTAATGATCTATGATGGAAAAGGCGCCCGTGTCTATCGCGAAGCCTTCTCGGTATCTGGTCCGTATACCTTACTACCTGTAAACTTGCAATACATCGCAAGAGGAATCTACTACGTAGTAATTGGAGATGCGAACGGCAATAAATTAATTGAAGGAAAGGTGCATGTGCGGTAATGCTATCGAACTTGACTAATGTAAAAAGCCGTCTCTTTTGAGGCGGCTTTTTTGTTTCGATAAAAAACAGTTATTAGTTGGAAAAAATCTTGGTATCAATAGTAGGATAGAATTTCCCTCGCAGTTAGATTCGTGCAATATTATTAAGTTGGTAATTTGACAAAATAAATACGACAAAATGCAAAATAGTATGTACCTTTCATTTATGAAAGGAATCAGTAGTCTATCTCTGCTATCTAAATTTACCTCCATTGATGATCAAGGTATATTTAAGATTATTGAGCACACTAACAAGGGAATTGCTTATCAGGAATTTATATCCTTAACCCAAAAAATGCCCTTTTCCTTAGTGCAGTGGGCTTCTATTCTTCGTATTTCAAGGAGAACTATGGAGCGAATTCGTGATGAGAAAAAGACAATTGAGCCTCCCTACTCTGAGCAAGTTATTCGCGTGGTGATGTTATACAATTATGGCGTAATTGTTTTTGGTTCTGCAAAAAAGTTTAATCAATGGCTTACTATCGCCTCCTTACCGCTTGGTAATGTTGCTCCTCAAGCACTACTTAATAATTCTTATGGGGTAGAGGCAGTGAAAAATGAATTGGGAAGAATCGAGCACGGCATATTTGCATGATAGTTTATCGATTAACAAAACGGAAGTTTTCCGGAAGCCTTAGTGGTGAGGGGGCTAAGCGTGTGGGCGGAAGGTGGAATAGTATTGGTACACCCATGCTGTACACCAGTGAATCTAGGGCACTTGCATTATTGGAGTTTGCGGTTCATGTTCCATTTATAATCCAGCCTGAAGACTATAGGCTAGTTTCAATAGAAATCCCTGCTTTTATTAAAATGAAGCAGTTGGACTACACGAAGTTGCCAAGTGACTGGAACACGTTTGCCTTTTTAGACAAAACACAGCAAATAGGGGATGAGATAATACGCAAAAATGAAATTGTAGCATTAAGGGTACCTTCTGCAGTAGTACCTGGTGATTCTAATATCATCATCAATCCACTTCACCCATCCATAAAGCATATCAAAGTACTCAAAGAGGAAAATTTTGCTTTTGATGGTAGACTTTTTCGATCGGTCTAGTAGCTTTATATATCTTTATGAGTAGTAACGCCAGACGTTACTATTTGTTTATGTTATGAAAAACCGAATCAAGAATATTCACCCTGGGGAGGTATTAATGGAAGAGTTTTTATTTCCACTAGGAATTTCAGCTTATCGATTAGCAAAGGATATTGGTATTCCTCAAACGCGTATTTCAGAGATTTTAAAAGGAAGACGTAAGCTAACGGCTGACACCTGCGTACGGCTGGCTACCTATTTTGGCAACTCCGCACAATTTTGGATGGGTTTGCAATCGGAGTATGATATTGAAGAGACAACCCTTCAATTAAAGCAGGCCCTGCATCGTATTACCACACTCAAAAGTGGAGTGACTAAAAGAAAAACGCGGGCAACTCAACGAGCCACTCGCGCTTTCTAGTAAATTATTTTTACAAGCTTTCGTAAAGCGGAATTACTGGCTAATTCCCCTTCTTCCAAGTATTATTATTCCGATCCCAATCGGGGAGTTTTTTGTCGGGGTCGAGCACTACTTGTTTTATCTCTGAGGTAGTGGGTACACCAAAAGTCCATTGTGCACCACGTTGCCAGATTTCTACCGGAAGGTTGAGCTTATGCTCCGAGCCATTTGTCTCTACCACTTTAACCGTTACCGGCATGGGCATTTTCTCCAAGGTCTCGATAATAATCTCAGCTCCGTTGGCATAATCCCCTTTTTTATAACGAACCTCTTTCACGGCAAGGTCTAACTTCCACGCATTTAATACCCAGCTTCTCCAAAACCAACCCAGGTCTTCGCCACTTACGTTTTCCATGGTATGAAAAAAGTCCCAGGGGGTAGGATGTTTAAATGCCCAGCGACGAACGTATTCACGAAACGCTCTGTCAAATCTTTCTTCACCCAAGACCTGATCACGTAAAGCATGTAACATCTGCGCCGGTTTCATATACGCAGTAATCGCCAAGTTGTTTTGCTGTACTACATCGGGAATGTTATATAGCCCATCCATTTTTTCACCAAAGGTCATCCGTACCATAAAAGGTGCAGATGGATCCGGGAAAAAACTGGATTTAAATTCTCCTTTGTTAAAAGCTGCCGTCGATAAATCATTGATAAAGGTGTTGAACCCTTCATCCATCCACGCATATTTACGTTCGTTGCTACCCACAATCATGGGGAACCAAGTATGACCAAATTCATGATCGGTTACACCCCAAAGTCCAGCGGTTTTATCTTTCCAATTGCAAAATACTATGCCTGGATATTCCATTCCACCCTCGTTACCAGCTACGTTGGTAGCTGCAGGGTACGGAAATTCGAACCATTGTTTCGAGTAATGTTCAATAGATGCTTTGGTGTATTCAGTTGAACGGCTCCAAGCATCGGTACCCACGCTTTCTACCGGATAGGCAGAAATGGCCAAGGTTTTTTTACCACTTGCTACGTTAATTTTTGCAGCATCAATAATAAATGCTGGTGACGATGCAAAGGCAAAATCTCTAGAATTTTTAATTTTATATTTCCACGTTAATTCGGTTTTGCCAGCTGGGCGTGAGGCAGGGTTAGTTAGATCTGCTTCACCTCTAATAATCACTGTTTTTTCGCTAGCAGCAGCTTCTGCCCAACGTTTTTGCTGCTCGGCAGTATACACGTCTTGCGGGTTGGTTAATTCGCCCGAAGCTACTACAATATGGCTTGTAGGAACAGTTAATGATACGTCAAAATCGCCATATTCTAAGTAAAACTCACTAGCACCCAAATACGGATCTACATTCCAACCACGCACATCATCGTATACACACATGCGTGGATACCATTGTGCCATGGTGAATATTTTACCGTTTTTTGTTTGCTCAACACCCATACGATCGGAACCGTACAAAGGTGAAACAAAACTATACTCTACTTTTAATTTTACCTGTCCGCCGGCCGCTTGTAGCGATTTTGGCAAGAAAACTTGCATACGGGTATCGGTAATTTGGTATTTCACTTCGGTTTGGATGGTTTTACCCTGAAGGGTGTTTAAAACCGATACCGATTTGATGGTGTATCCACCATCAAATTTTTGATTACCAGCACCATTACGGCTTCCACCCATTGGAATTAGGGCATTCCCACGAGAATCAGCTTTAAACAAATTTTGGTCTAATTGCATCCAAACAAAGCCTAAGGCATCGGGGCTATTGTTGGTATAGGTTACGGTTGCTGAACCCGAAATTTCGTTGTTTTGATCATTTAACTTAGCAGTTAATTGATAATCGGCACGATTTTGCCAATATTTCGGACCAGGCTGCCCACTTGCCGAACGGTATTCGTTACCTGTTCTAGTATAAAAAATGGGAGCAAAAGCATCCTGATAGCTATACTTAGATACCGGTGCTGTGGTGCTTGCGCTTGGAGTTTGTTGTGCGAAGGAAGTAAATCCTAGCAACAAAGCCAACGATACACCGATGAAGTGTTTGATTTTGTTCATTATGAGATTGATTTTAGGGTTGAAAATTAGTGAAAATGATTGTCAAATACGTGAATCGATTACAATTGTTACTTTTTAGCAAAATATGCGGCATAGCTTGCCTCATCAAAGCCTAACAAAATACCTTGTTTGGATTCTAAAACGGGGCGTTTTGTTACACTTGTTTTCTGCAGTATTAACTCAAATGCTGTTTCTTTATTTTGAATGCCTTGTTGAATTTCTACAGGCAATTGCTTCCAAGTAGTGCCTCTTTTATTTAACAAGGCTTCCCAACCCACTTGGTTGGCCCATGCTTCTAACTTATCTGTAGTGATGCCTTTTTTCTTAAAATCGTGAAAGGTAAATTCTACCTGATGGTCTTTAAGCCAATCGAGGGCTTTTTTAACGGTATTGCAATTGGGTATGCCGTACAGGGTAATCATCTTATTAATTAAAGTTTGTCATGGTTAACTCGGGGCCAATGGCCACAAAACTTTCTATCATTTGTATGCTTTTATCTATTAAAGACGGTAATTCAGACTGTTCGGTTGCATCAAATCCGCTTAATACATAATCTACTTGGTGTCCTTTAGGGA
>ENA-ORFA01000529-ORFA01000529.1-marine-metagenome-genome-assembly--contig:-NODE-529-length-16078-cov-2.653772_pt1 | contig 16078 bp, 17 predicted proteins | sample MGYA00248621_ERZ508587 | MGnify/ENA primary metagenome ERZ508587 (study PRJEB26250, sample SAMN06266239) | marine metagenome | isolation source: Columbia River Estuary | place: USA:Columbia River Estuary... | reverse complement strand
ACCTGGCAACTCTCGACAATTCAATGTGACTTCAATCTGCCCGAACGATTCGACCTTGAATACGTCGCAACTGACGGCTCTCGCCAGCGCCCAATTATGTTGCACCGCGCCTTGTTTGGTTCGGTCGAACGATTCTTTGGAGTTTTGGTCGAACATTACGCCGGCGCTTTCCCCACTTGGTTGAGTCCCGTGCAGGTCAAAGTACTGCCCGTCGCTGAAGCCCATGAGAGCTATGCCAAGTCGGTCGCCGACGCGTTGTCTGCTGCCGGAATTCGTGTGGAAATTGTTGAAGCCAACGATCAACTGGGCAAGCGCATTCGTACCGCCAAGATGGAAAAGACCCCGTATGTTCTTGTCGTTGGTGACGACGACGTTGCAGCAAACACAGTTGGCGTGAATGCTCGTGGTCTAGACGTCGAGCGTGGAGTTGCAGTTTCTGAATTCGCCAGGCGAGTCACCGAAGAGATCAGCCACTCAGTCATCTGAGCGGCCATCACGACTATGTGCTTGAACCATGATTGACGCTCTCTGGACTGGTTGGAGAAGTCAGTACTTATCTTCATTGCCCAACCCTTTTGAAGGATCTCATAGCGAGGGTCGCAGCGTCTTTACACAAATTCTCGAATCAGATCTCACCGACGATGAAACATTCATCGTTCATCGAGGTGAATTGGTTTTCGCAATTTTAAATGCTTACCCATATGCAGTCGGCCATTTGATGGTTCTACCCAAACGACAGATCGCCAGTTTGTCCGAATTGTCGCCAGACGAGAACCTTGAGTTGTGGAGCACTGTCACACACGCCAGCGAAGTATTGAAAAGTGAATACAAGCCTCATGGTTTGAATGTCGGAATCAATCTCGGGCCTGCCGCCGGTGGAAGCGTGAGTGAACACCTCCATGTCCACGTCGTGCCTCGTTGGCGCGGCGACGCAAATTTCATGACAACGGTCGCCAATGCCAAGACAATTTCAGAACCACTCATCGAAACTGCCGCACGAATCCGCCATGCGTGGACGATGAGCTGATCTGTCTCGTACAGTTCTATATTGACTATCGGAGAAGCTGACCTATGAATGACAATGAAACAACAACAGATGCGGCCAAAGATGCCAATGACTTTCGTGATCAATTACCGTCAGATCTCAACGTTGCCGAGCATGTCGGTGTTTACAAATTTCCCGATAACAGTCGCCGTCGCATTCCTGGTTACATCTACCTAGGAGGTGGCATTCTCGTCATTGCTTTGGCCACAGTCATCGGAAGTGATGGTCCGTATGTCAACACGGGCCTGCTGGCTGGCGGGGTAGTGCTCGCTCTTTTTGGTTTGCTCTGCCTCACATCAGGTTGGCGAATGACCATCGATGAACAAGAAGCTCTTGAAGCAGCCGGTTCGGCCGTGGGCTTCGCGGTGGGACATGCGTCAGCACAACAGGTCTGGCGGGGATTTCGAAGTCGTCCCACTTGGCGAGTTCTGTGTTATTCAAACGAAGATCCGCCGAGCCGACGTGGTTTGGTCTTGGTTGATGCCGTGAACGGCAAGGTTGTTGAGCATTTGTCACAAGAAAACCTCGAAGATTGGTCCTAATCGGTCGTTTCATCGTCCGTTTCATAGTCCATGGCTCACTTGAGTCGTCATTTTTCGTAGACTCTCATCATGTTCGACGGCCATTTTCGTACCTCAGTTGACCGAGCGGTCAAACCTCTCGGCGATTCTCTTCGTCGAACCAAGATGACACCCGATCATTTAACGATCGCTGGAATGCTCATTGCTTGTGGCGCTGCCGTTGCAATCGGTGCTGGGTACTTGTCACTTGGCTTACTGCTCGTGATTCTCGCCGCATTGCCAGACTTGCTTGATGGGGCGTTGGCTAAAGCATCAAATACATCTAGCCAGCGAGGCGCGTTTTTCGATTCGGTCGTCGATCGAGTCACTGATGCATTGTTGCTTGGTGGGGTGGCTTGGTATTTCATCTCACACGAGTCGCCGCATTTGGCAATATTGCCCTTCGCAGTTTCTGGAATGAGCTCGGTCATTTCCTACGAGCGCGCCAAAGCAGAATCCTTAGGTCTCTCGGCTAAAGGCGGATTGATGGAGCGAGCCGAACGAATTATCTGTTTGTGTCTCGGACTGTTGTTTCCACCATTGTTGATTCCGATCATGTGGGTCATGTTGGTGTTAACCACAATCACAGCCGTACAACGATTCATTAAGGTCTGGAAACAGGCCGCGGTCGCTCCTGTTACTGCAGCCAAGATCGAACTGCGCCGTTCACGCCGTCAGAGTCGACGCTCTGCGCTTCAATCACGTCGTGCTCGACCAACGACTCGTCGCCCTTAGCCTTCGTCTTCACTGCCAAAACCATGGCTCAAGATTCTCGACAGGCAATCTCTGATTCTTTGATTGTCGGCACCTACAAACTTGGCTCACTGTTATCGAAAGGTATTCCTGGTTTCCTTTCCGGAGCGGTTGGATCACTCATCGGTCTTCCCACATCGATCGGCATGCGCGATAAGCGCAAAATGGTTGAGCGCCATATGCGACGCGTTCGGCCCCAGGCATCGTCATCTGAGATTCGTCGTATGACTCAACAAGTCTTCGACAGTTACGCGCGCTATTACCTTGAGAGTTTCCGACTTCCGACCTTAAGCAACGAACAAGTAGCCGCATCAATGACCTTTGAGGGTTACCACGAAAATTTGTTGCCAGCTCTTGAACGTGGCAAAGGCGTGATACTTGCGCTTCCTCATCTCGGTGGTTGGGAGTGGGCTGGACGTTGGGCGGCCGATCTTGGCAACAAGATGACTGTTGTCGTTGAACCAATCGAGCCGCCAGAGCTTTTTGAATGGTTCGCCGATTTGCGTCGAAAGTTTGGCATGACGGTCATTCCGCTTGGTCCCGAAGCCGGTCCCGCGGTACTCAAAGCATTACGCAACAACGAAGTGCTGTGCCTCTTGAGCGACCGTGACATAACTGGTGGTGGTATCGAGGTCGAGTTTTTCGGTGAGAAGACAACATTGCCAGCTGGCCCAGCGACCCTTGCACTGAGAACTGGAGCAGCCCTGTTGCCCAGTGCTGCCTATTTCACCGACCGTGGAGTTGGTCATCTCGGTTTTATTGGTGCACCGATGAATTGTGAACGTCAAGGAAAACTACGTGAAGACGTACAACGCATCACGCAAGATCTGGCATACGAACTCGAGAAGCTGATTCAACGTGCACCCGAGCAATGGCACCTACTGCAACCCAACTGGCCAAGTGATCCTGGATACGGCCACCACCACGAAAACCACCACCAGGACCCTCAAGAATCTGCATCTGAAGAGTAAATGTGCCGAACAATAAGGTCTCACGCTGGCACAACCCGTAGTCTCGGCGTGTGAGGTTGAACGGGGGTTCTTCAGTCCTATTTGGATTTGGTGTGACTCTTTTGTTGTTGTCCTCGTGCGGTTCATCGAGCCAAACAACCACGGTTATTCGTGATGTCGACGCAATTCAGGTGATGACACCTGAAGAAGTCACCGCTATGAGGTCAACTTTGGTGCCTGTTGGTGCCGACTCAAACAGTTCAGGAACAACTGGTGATTCGATTGCGCCCGGCGATGATGCATCGGCCACTGACACAATTCCGTTGAACAAAGATGACCGTCCGCCAGAACTGAAACTTTTTGACGCGTTTTCAAAATTCTCGGGATGCATCAAGGATTCAGGCGAGACAATCCGGGGCGACTTACAGGATCCGAATAACCCGGCTTACCAAGACCCCGCGTATCTAGAAGTCATTCAGAAATGCGCAGCACGAAGCGACATTGTGAACATCCTCAACGAGGTCTCAACAACTCGCGCCAATTTGAGCCCTGATGACATCAAGACTCGCAACGAGGCTTTTGTCTTGCTATCTGACTGCCTCAAGAAAAAGGGTTGGAAGATTGATACAGCAATTGATTCTTCAGGTTTGATCAACCCCACAACTTTTCAAAGTGCCGACGGCGATCTCAATCAACGAGATTTAGATTCATGTCTCACCGAAACTGGCATCAACGACGCCATTGAAAACGGAGCATAAATGTCCACCATCAAGAAAATTGCTTTAGCCACCGGCCTGATCGCCGTGATCGGAGTAGCGGTGCTAGTCGGTCGCCAATCAGGTGGCGATTCAACGAAAAACGAACTTCTCATTACTCCGCGTGCGGTCGAACGACGAGATCTGTCTGATGTGCTCACAGTCTCAGGCGAAGTGCGTCGAGATGAAACGAAAAAGATCAACTCAGCTGTTGATGGCAAAGTGAGCCAGATCAATGTCGAAGACGGCGACACAGTAGAAGTCGGCGACGGAGTTTTTGCCCTTGATGGTCGAACCGCAGTCGCAGTGCCTGGCGAGTTTTCGTTTTATCGCGAGCTGACCGTGGGAAGCGTTGGACCCGATGTCAAGCAACTCGAAACGATTCTTAATGACAGCGGATACAAGATCCGCGATATTGACACTTTGTTCACAGAAGAGACCAGGTCGGCTTTAGCTAAATGGCAGTTCGATCGGCAATACAGCGGCTCTAGTAACGAAAGCGACGAGACAATCACCGCGTCGTTGTCACCGAATGGTGCCGCGTATTCAGTGGGGCGCGAAAACACCGCTGCATTCATCGTGACTCAAGCAGTACCAACGTCAAGCGGCTCTAGCCTCCGACCGACTGTAAACAAGCCTAAGTTGAACATCTCAGCTAGTTCGTCGACAGTCGCCGAAGGTGCGTCAGTCACTTTCACGATTACTGCCGACGTCGCGCCAACATCAGACTTAACAATCGCTTTAACTATCGGTGGGAGCGCTACTGGTGGTGATGATCCGGCCGATGACGACGATTACGAAACAATCCAGACAAATGTAACTCTTCTTCCTACTGCAAGTTGCTTGTGCGTTTCCTTTACTTCAAATGTTTTTGTTGATAACACCATTGAGGATCAAGAAGACATAACAGTGACTTTGACCGATCAATTTGGGGATACACCAACCTACGAGCTTGGCAATACCAAAAGAGTCCAAGTCTTTATCCCGGAAAATGGCTCAGAGCTTCGTCCACTATTAACGGTTAAGGCGAGTAGCGAAACAATTAGCGAAGGTTCATCAGTGACCTTCACGGTTCGTACATCGGTCAAATCAAATCGCGATATCAAATTCAATGTCACCTTGTCTGGCAACGCCAGCCAAGACGTCGATTTCTTAACCCCCGATCGCGATACCTACACAATCAATGCTGGAAGTTACAGCGTTGATGTGCAGATTCAGATTCGCCGCGACAACACAGTCGAACCTGATGAAACTCTCGTCTTGACTCTCAATAGCGACACACCTCCCTCTGGTAAGACCGATCGGTACTTTCTGGGCACTCCCACTGTTGCTGAGGTAACGATCGAAAGTGACGATCTTCCTGAACTGTCGCTAGTTGGCGGCGGAACCGTCGCTGAGGGCGGTACGAGTTCATTCCGTATCGTCGCTGACGCCGCAGTAACTAAAGACACGTCTGTGAACTATCAGCTTTCTGGGACCGCGCAAAATGGAGCCGACTACAAAGCATTGAGTGGCACAATCATCATGAGAGCTGGCTCGAGCAGTGTGACAGTTCCGATCAATGTCATCAATGACGATGTGATCTTCAAGCCCTCAGACATGCTCGTCGCAGACTGGCCCGCACGTATCGGCAAAGTAGAAGTCGATGAAGGCGAATTTGTTTTGCAAGGCAATGTTGTCCTCAGCCTGACCGAACCACAATTCACCATCACTATGAAGGTCAGCCCAACCGACCGTGCCGAATTAGAAGTAGGTCAAGCAGTTTCGGTCGACTTGAAAGTTGGCGGCCAGATTCTTCCGGGAGTGATCTCCGAACTCAACGACAGCGCCAACGTGGGTGCGGCTGGCGAAGAACTGTATGAGGGCACAATTACTGTGACCGGAGATTTCAGCGCAGTTGATGGCGCAACGGTCTCTATAGACGTCACTCTCGCCGAAGCTTTACAGGTACTTGCAGTGCCCGTCGCTGCAGTGCTTCGTTCAGCGGACGGTGACGAAGTTCGTATCGTGAATGATGCCGGCACAATTACTCGTGTCAAAGTCACCATCGGTTTGATTGATGGAGAATGGGTCGAAATCAAGGATGGTTTGAAAGGCGACGAATTGGTCGTCGTTGATATTGCTGCTGGCAACGTCGCCTCGGCTGCTTGATCAAGTCACATGATTACATCGTCCTCAACCCAGTCGTTAGAAATACCGACGCTCATGGAGCTCAGCCATGTCTCGCGGGTTTACGGAACTGGAGAAGCTGCAGTTTGGGCCCTACGTGATGTATCGCTCATCATTCGGGCCGGAGATTTCGTCTCAATTGTGGGGCCGTCAGGGTCGGGCAAATCCACCATGTTGGGTTTGCTCGGATGCCTTGATGTCCCAACTGAAGGAACAATTACTGTCGGCGATGAAGAAGTAACTCGTCTTGCTGATGCTGCACGAACCCGAGTTCGTGGAAAAAGTATTGGTTTCGTTTTTCAACAATTCCATTTGATTCCTCATCTAGACGCTTTAGGGAATGTGGAAACTGCCCTTTTGTACCGTTCTCTCAAACCTGCCGAGCGGCGAGAGCGAGCGATGGCATCTCTCGAACAAGTGGGTCTTGGACGGCGCGCCGATCACCGACCAGTTCAGTTGTCAGGCGGCGAACAACAGCGTGTTGCCCTCGCTCGGGCTCTCGTGACTGAACCGAAGATTCTTTTGGCTGACGAACCAACGGGTGCACTTGATACTAAAAATGCGGCAAACGTCATGGAAATTTTGTCGGGACTACGATCAACCGAACGCGCCGTTGTCATCGTGACCCACGATACGAGTATCGCTAATTCGGCTGCACGAAAAGTGTCCATGCTTGATGGAGGCATTGTTTCCGATGAGGTGCTGCGGCCATGAGCACCTTTAAGGATCTGGTACGCGTTGCTTTCACCGGACTGCTCGCTCGTAAAGTTCGAACACTTCTGTTACTTCTTGGCCCAATGATCGGTGTGGCGGCGATCATTGCTTCAGTTGGTTTGACCGATTCAGCCAAAGGTGACCTCAAACAAAAAGTCGCCAAACTCGGGACGAACCTGATTGAAGCTGCTGCTTCAAGTTCATTCGGCGGCCAGAACCCAACACTTCCAACTGATGCCGTTGAACGCGCCTTAACCGTCTACACAGTTGAGAAGGTTTCGGCTGTGGTTGAACTTTCAAATATCGTGGTGAGCCCATACGAAGAAGCGCGCGAAAAGTTTGAGACGGTCCCTATTCCGGTTCTCGGAACCGACAGCAATTTGCCCGAAGTTCTTCAAGTTGATTTGGTATCTGGACGCTGGATTAATCAGTTCGACGAAGAGAGCAGTGTTCGAGCAGCCGTGATCGGCGTCGGCTTAGCCCGCGAGTTTGATGTCTTGCCAGGGGAGAACCGCACGATTGAGTTGAACGGAATCGCGTACGGCGTCGTCGGCATTTTGAATTCAGTCGAACTTGAGCCTGGATTTGACAACGCCGTTTTCATTTCGTTCGCTCGAGCAGAAATTGATTTTCTCAACGATGACGTCAAACCCAACAAGATGTATGTGCGTTGCGCAGAAGGAACCGAAGCCGAAACCTCAGAAGCTCTCAAGACAGCAGTGAATCTAGGTGGTCCTCAAGAAATCACAACGGATATCAAGAGCGAGGCGCTCGAATTAGCAGCACAGAGCGATCGCCAGTTACAGATGATCGTTATTTCAATGGGTCTTCTCGCAATCATTGTTGGCGGACTTGGTATCGCCAATGTGATGTCAATTTCAGTGATTCAGCGTTCGGCTGAGATTGGTATTCGTCGAGCACTCGGACACACCCGAAACATCATCGCGATTCAGTTTCTCTTTGAGGCGATTGTGGTGGGTGTGATCGGAGGAATACTCGGTGTACTTCTGGGTATGTTGGCAATATTCATAGGTGCATCAATAGCGGGATGGGTTTTCGTGATGGCATCATGGTTGGCGCCAGCCGGAATTGTTTTAGCAATTACGATTTCGATTCTTGCCGGCTTGTATCCCGCCCGTCGCGCTGCCGCACTCGAACCTCTTGAGACGTTACGACTGGGCTAAGAACTTTTGAGCTGACCAGCAATCAAGAAAACGTCACGAATAGATGTCAAAGAGTTCGTTGATCGCCTTGATCTGACCACCACTCGTACTCGACATCACGGCAATCGGTTCGACTCCGATGTCATACCATCTCTGCAGGCCATCGCGAACTTCATTGGCGGTTCCATACAAAGTGCAATCAGACAACCAGGCATCACTCATGAACTTTGAATGATCATCGCGATTGCCTGATGCAATGGCATTCTCGATTGCTTCCATCTCCTCGACATAACCTGCGGCCTTCCAATAATTGCGATAATTCGGAAGGCGCACATAGACCGACATGGTCTTTCGATTCACCGCAGCTGCTGCTTCACGATCATCACTGATGACGGTAGGAATCATGTTGGCGAGATGGAACCCTTCACTGATCTTGGCCGCCGGAACTCGTTGAACCTGTTGGACCGTGTTGCGATAACTCGCATTAGCCCAAAGTGCACCTTCGCTTATCTCAGTGGCCAAAGCCAACATTCGGTCACGAAGTGCCGCAAGATAAATCGGAGGTAGTGGTCCACCAAACTTCTCCTGTTTCCGCAGCGCTTCAACGAAAGCGCTCATGTCGGACAATGGCGGTCCCATTTCAACCCCAAGACGTTTCACCATGGCTTCGTGACTGACTCCGAGCCCTAATGCGAATCTTCCGCCTGACACTTCGCCGATATGACTCGCAATTGATCCAATTTCTGCCGCAGAGGTTCCATAGATGCCTTGAATCGCCGTGTAGAAGCGCAAACTCTTGGTCACATGAGCGAGGCTCACGCACAATCCAAAGGCATTGCCAAGGGTCGGACAGGCCAAGGCGGGGAAACCCCGACGTTCTGCCTCGGAGGCCAATTCAAGAATCTGCAGTCTCTTAGTCGGTGAAGCGACGATTGATAAGGCGGGAAGCGTCATGTCTTGAAGTTAGCCGAACACCGACGACCGATCAGATCTCGCTAGTTTGAGGGGGTCATGTCGATATCTCGTGAAGCTAATCCCGTTGATTCTGAATCGCGGCTCCGTATAGGCCTGCTGTGCCCCTACAGCTTGACGACGCCTGGGGGAGTTCAAGGCCAAGTCATGGGCCTCGCTCGAGCCTTACGCAAAATGGGTCATGAGGTTCGTGTTCTCGGACCCTGCGACGGAGCTCCACCGGACACTTTTGTCACGCCAATTGGCGAGTCATTACCAACAGTTGCCAATGGCTCGATAGCCCCTCTTGCTCCTGACCCCTCTGCTGCGTTGCGCACAATCAGGGTATTGCGCGATGAACAGTTTGATGTTTTGCATATCCATGAACCATTAACACCAGGTGCAAGTATCACTGCGCTGGTCATGAGAACCGCGCCAATAGTCGCCACGTTTCACGCTGCCGGAGAAAGCCTGAGTTATAAGTATTTGAGCGCGCCGCTTAAAGGTTTTGCGAGTGCCATTGATCATCGGGTCGCAGTTTCAAAAGATGCCGTGCTTTTAGCGCAGCGCTATATCGGCGGCGACTATCAGATTTTGCCCAATGGTGTTGAACTTGATCGATTCATTGCCAGTTCTCAAAACACAAGCACCACTCATGGCGATTCAAGTTTGATGCGGCGTTCAATTTTTTTCTGTGGTCGCCATGAGCCCCGTAAAGGTCTTGAAGTACTTTTGCAAGCTCACGCAACGTTGCCCGACAATGTTGACTTGTGGATCGCTTCGGAAGGACCAGAGACCGAACGACTCAAACGCGAATGGGCAGGCGATTCTCGAATTATGTGGCTCGGGCGCATCAGCGATGCCGAGAAAGCGAAACGTTTATCTCAAGCCGATGTCTTTTGTGCACCATCCTTAGGTGGAGAGAGTTTCGGCGTCGTTCTTATTGAGGCGATGGCTGCTGCCACACCAATAGTGGCAAGCGCCCTTGACGGCTACATGAACGTCGCCACTCACGAAGTTGACGCACTTCTCGTTGAGCCCAACGATCCTGCAGCTCTCGAGGCGGCTCTTCGCCGCATCCTTCTTGATCAAGAACTTGCTCACCGACTTGTTCGTCATGGCCAAGAACGGGCCACCGGGTTTTCGATGGTTCAACTTGCATCGACCTATGTCGACATTTACCGACGAGTCATTGCAGAATCCCAAAATCGGCCCAGTCGCCGACAAAGAGTTCGCAGATTCCTTGATCGCGAACACCGCCGGAGCCGTTAACACCCGGCATCGCCCAACATTGCCCGTCTGGACTGCATTTTTGAACATATGATGAGCGCATGACTTTCATCATTCTTGCCGTCGTCGCCCTTTTGGTCGTCTTGTTCGTTGTGTTGTACAACGGCCTTGTTCGTAGCCGCAACCAAGTTGACAATGCGTGGTCGCAAGTTGATGTTCAACTCAAGCGTCGACTCGATCTCATTCCGAATTTGGTCGAAACAGTGAAGGGTTATGCAGCCCATGAAAGGGCCACCCTTGAAGCGGTCATTAATGCCCGCAACGCGGCGATGGCTGCTGGACCTGGCCCTGTCGCTCAAGGACAGGCCGATAATGCACTCACTGGCGCCTTACGTCAACTGTTCGCTTTGTCAGAGGCTTATCCCGATCTGAAGGCCAACCAAAATTTCTTGGCGCTACAAGAAGAATTGACGTCAACCGAAAGTCGCGTTGCTTACGCCCGACAGTTCTACAACGATTCAGTTCTCGAGTACCACAACAAACTCGATACGTTCCCAACTTTGTTCATCGCCAAGATGGGCAATTTCCCACATCGCGAATTCTTCGAAGCCGAAGATGCAGCTCGCACAGCTCCTTCAGTTAAGTTTTAATCCTCGTGTATCAACAGATTGCATCTAACAAGCGTCGAAGTATGGCGCTCATCTTTGGGTTCGTCGTTCTTGTCGTTCTCGTTGGCGTTGCAATTGGATATCTCATAGGCGGTGGGCCAACTGCGAGTGTCATCGCTTTAGTCATCGCAGCCGTGATGGCCTTTACGTCGTATTGGAAGTCGGATTCAATCGCGCTCAAAGTGAGCCGAGCGGTTCCAGCAGACCCGACGACATATCAACGTTTACACAACCTTGTTGAAGGTCTGTGCATCGCCGGAGGCCTACCAAAACCCAAGGTATACATCATCAATGATCCGGCACCTAACGCCTTTGCTACGGGCCGCAATCCTCAGCATGCCGCTATTGCCGTCACAACAGGTTTGCTTGAAAAGATGAATCGAGTTGAGCTCGAAGGCGTTGTTGCCCACGAACTCTCACATATTCGTAACTACGACATCTTGGTATCAACCATCGCGGTCACCTTGGTGGGATCAATCGCCATCATGACCGATCTCGGCATCCGCATGATGTGGTGGAATGGCGGACGAACTTCTCGTGAGGGCGACCGCAACAACGGAAGTAATCCTCTCGCTCTGTTTGGTTTCCTGCTCTTGATCTTGGCGCCATTTATTGCCAAAGCGATGCAAGCCGCAGTCAGCCGCAAGCGCGAAAGTCTTGCCGATGTATCAGCGTGCCAGATGACCAGGTACCCGCCTGGCTTGATATCTGCTCTAGAAAAGTTGCGCGCCGATACGACTGCCACACACTCAGCGTCAATGGCTACTGCACATATGTGGATTGAGCAACCTTTATCTGGGGTAAGTGACGGAGGGAAACTTGGTTTCTTCCATCGCATGTTCAACACTCATCCACCACTTGATGAACGAATTGCGTTATTAAAGGAACTGTGAAAATTTCTCAAAAACGTCGTTTTGCTTTTTCGATCACCCTCGCTGGAATTGCGTTGGCTGCGTGTGGTGGTGGGGGAGATTCATCCGAATCAACGACGACATCGATCGCGCCGACCACAGTTGCCGCAACCGAAGCACCGACAACGGTGCCCGAGACAACCACAACGGTTCCCGTGGCGTTGATGCCATTGACAGGCCAACCTGTCGTCGACGAAGCAATCGCGGTTCGTCCGGCAATTGCCGCCAAGATCGATAACCATCCCGGCGCTCGTCCGCAAACTGGACTCAACGAAGCCGACATTGTGTACGAAGAGAATGTGGAGAAGTGGACGCGGTTCGCCGTTGTCTTCCATTCACAAGGTTCAGATCCCGTCGGCCCACTTCGTTCGGGTCGCTCGCAAGACATCAATATCTTGACGTCCTTGAACCGTCCGCTCTTCCTCTGGAGTGGTGGTAACGGTGCAGTCACCAGTCTGATTCAAAAATCTGAACTCATCAACATGAGTGCATCTGCTGCAAGTAATGGTGGCGGATTCTTCCGCTCCACCGATATGAAGGCTCCACACAACTTGTTCTCGAAGACCAGCAACATTTGGGCTTTGGACGCTGGCCGAGGAGGCACACCGCCCCCGCAATTCAGTTATCGCACCGACGGTTCTGCACCTAGTGGCGCACCAACTGCCGGTTTGAAATTGACCATGGACGGAAATATGAAAGCTGCATGGGAATGGGATGCTGCTGCCGGAAAGTTCATGCGATTCCATGAAGCCAAGGCACACGTTGACAGCAACAACATTCAAATCAATATGGACAATGTGGTCGTGATCGTGTGTGAATACAAGTTCAGCTCAGCCGACAAAAATAGCCCTGAAGCACAGACCGTGGGCACGGGTGCCGCATGGCTATTCACACAGGGAACTTGGACCGAAGGAACCTGGAGTCGAGCCGACAATCTCTCGCCTTGGACTTTGACCGATTCTTCAGGTGAGCCGATGTTGTTGACCCCTGGTCGTACATGGGTTGAACTAGCCCGCGATAAACAGGCTGTGGTTGTACCTGCCGGTTCGTCTGTTGCTGACACACCCTGGCCGTAACCAGTACCTATCACTCGTCGGTAAGTGACCGATATCAAGATCTCCGAGTGGATTCTGCGCCTGTTCAAGGTCTCACTCGGTCCAGATCACGGTTAGCCTGACACCATGTCTTCCCCTTCAAACAATGCTCAAGTTGGCTCTTTCCCTGTCAAGCGTGGTCTTGCCGAGATGCTGAAAGGCGGAGTCATCATGGATGTCGTGACTCCTGGGCAAGCAAAGATTGCTGAAGATGCCGGCGCTTGCGCCGTCATGGCACTCGAACGAGTTCCCGCTGACATTCGAAAAGATGGCGGAGTCGCCCGTATGAGCGACCCCGACATGATCGAAGGCATTAAGGCTGCGGTCACCATTCCGGTCATGGCCAAGGCCCGCATTGGCCACTTTGTTGAAGCTCAAATTTTGCAAGCTCTCGGTGTGGACTTCATTGACGAGAGCGAAGTTCTCACACCGGCCGACGAGGCACATCACATCGACAAGTACAAGTTCACGACTCCATTTGTCTGTGGTGCAACCAACTTGGGCGAAGCTCTTCGTCGCATCAGTGAAGGTGCAGCACTCATTCGCTCAAAGGGCGAGGCCGGAACCGGAAACGTTGTTGAAGCTGTTCGGCACCTACGCTCAATTCTTGGCGACATCAAGAAGATTGGTTCAGCAGATTCGGCTGAACTTTTCGAGTGGGCCAAGCGTCTCCAGGCTCCTCTGTCCTTGGTCCAAGAGATCGCCGAAACCGGCAAACTCCCCGTGCCTCTTTTCTGTGCTGGAGGTTTAGCTACTCCGGCCGACGCGGCGTTGGCGATGCAACTCGGCGCAGAATCGGTTTTTGTTGGTTCAGGTATTTTCAAAAGCGATAACCCTGCGGCTCGTGCCAAAGCAATTGTCGAAGCGACGACGCACTACATGGACGCCAAGATTTTGGCCAAGGTCAGCGCTGGTCTCGGCGCCCCCATGACCGGTATCGGTATGGACGAAATCAACCAGCGTTACGCCGAACGCGGCTGGTGAACGGTTCTGTCTAAATGAGGCCCCCAGGTGAACCCTCGCGTGTTAGTCGGTGTTCTGGCGCTCCAAGGAGCCTTTGACGCTCACGTTCGACGACTCACCGACCTTGATCTTGAGTCTCGTTTGGTGAAAGATATTTCCGATCTTGATGACCTCGACGGAATCATCTTGCCTGGTGGAGAAAGCACAACCATGAGCAACCTTTTGGTTGCATCGGGTCTTGGCACTGTACTTTCGCATCGTCTTCACGATGGTCTTCCAGTATTCGGAACATGTGCTGGGATGATCATGATGGCTCGCACTATTCAAGACGGCAGGCCAGACCAGATCTCGTTAGATGCCATGGACATTCAGGTTCGACGCAATGGCTACGGGCGCCAGAACGATTCGTTTGAACAAGACATCTCAGTTACCTCTCTTGAATCTCCTTTTCATGCACTTTTCATCCGTGCGCCGATTATCGAATCATTCGGCGATGGTGTCGAAGTCCTTGCATCAGTTGATGAACATCCAGTACTTGTTCGACAAGCAAATGCTCTTGCCAGTTCTTTCCACCCCGAACTCGTGTCAGACTTACGGGTACACGAGATTTTTCTTTCCATGATTCACGATTCAAAAACAACGAGCAAGAGGTAGACCATGTCCGGACATTCCAAATGGGCGACGATCAAACATAAAAAAGGCGCAGCCGACAAGGCTCGCGGAAAGTTGTTCGCCAAGATCGCTCGGCAGATTGAAGTCGCAGCGCGTGAAGGCGGAGGAGACATCAACTCAAACGCCACATTGCGTACCGTCATGCAAAAAGCTAAGGCCGCTCAAATGACGAACGACGCAATTGACCGCGCCGTCAAAAGAGGTTCTGGCGAAGCTCAAGGTGAAAACTACGAATCAATCACCTATGAGGGTTATGCCCCTGGCGGAGTTGCCATGTTGGTTGACACGCTGACCAACAATCGCAACCGCACCGGTGCCGACGTGCGAAACATTTTTTCTAAGTTGGGTGGCGCCATGGCCGAGCCGGGAGCGGTTGGCTGGCAGTTCAGTCGACGCGGAGTCATTTACGTCGGAGGAACCACAAGCGAAGATGACATTATGTTGCTTGCTCTCGATGCAGGCGCAGACGACATCAGTCGCGATGGTTCATCCTGGAAGATTTTGAGTGAACCGAATGCCGTCTACGACGTAAAAACTGCACTTGAAACTGCCGGCATTGAGGTCTTGTCGGCCGAGTCAACCATGGTGTCATCAACGATCATCGATGTCACCGATGCTGAAACCGCGGCTAAAATCATGAAGGTCATGGATGCGCTCGAAGACAACGACGACGTCCAAGATGTTTACGCCAATTTTGATATCAGCGATGAGATTATGGAGTCACTCGGATGAGCATTTCAGTAGGAGATACCGCACCCAACTTTTCACTTCCGGGTACGGCCAACAAGTCGTATGCGTTGAACGATTACTCGGGCAAGCCAGTTGTTCTCGTTTTCTACCCAGGTGATGACACCCCCGTGTGCACCAAACAACTCAATACGTACAACAATGAGCTTTCAGAATTTGAGCAACTTGATGCCCAAGTACTCGCAATTTCAGCCCAAGACGTGTCAAGCCACGAAGACTTTTCGGGCAAGCATGGGTTCAAATTTCCGTTGTTGGCTGACGTCAAAAAAGAAGTCGCTGCCCTCTACGGAACTCTTGGACCTCTCGGTTTCCCGCGCCGCAGCGTTTTCGTTGTCGACCGTCAAGGCAAGATTGTGTACGCGCATCGTGCACTTGCTGGCCTGACCTTCCGTTCGGTCGACGACATCACTGCTGCTCTCAAAAAGTGCTGATTCCCGTTACTGACCTAGCCGTCAATTTGCGTACCGACACAGGGACCGTCACCACAGACATTCAGTAATTGGCCACCAAGTAAATAGCCAAGAGCCTGTACCAGCACGAGTGGCTCGTCGCTACCGGCCCCATGCGGATCTCGGCCATACTCTGGATCGGTGGGTATAGCTGCACCAACTGGAGGGGGAGGAGTTCCGTAGTCCCACACGACCAATGCTGATCCGTCAAAGGGGTACCCATCAATCGGATCAATTCCCCAAAACGGAGTCTTTGACAAGCTGCGACCATCTCGAAGCGCAGG
>ENA-ORFA01000528-ORFA01000528.1-marine-metagenome-genome-assembly--contig:-NODE-528-length-16107-cov-5.053400_pt1 | contig 16107 bp, 2 predicted proteins | sample MGYA00248621_ERZ508587 | MGnify/ENA primary metagenome ERZ508587 (study PRJEB26250, sample SAMN06266239) | marine metagenome | isolation source: Columbia River Estuary | place: USA:Columbia River Estuary... | reverse complement strand
TTGTAGCACTAGCGGGGTGGGCAACGCCGTCAGGTCAGGCCAAGGGTCTTCCGACCGCTTCAGAGACATCTTGTGAGCCGGTAGCAGCACAGAATGTATCCGATGAAGGCGAGAGATCTCAAAGACGGAAGCAATGAGCTCTTCTGATGACAGGAACGCGCGGTCGCCAGCCGCAAAAAGCGTTCAACAAAGAACATGCTCAAGGTCTAACCATGAGCACTACCAAGAACCTATGCAACGGAATGACGGGACCGCAGCCACGCGCGAGGTGGTCCCTGAAGGAAGCGTAGGAACTGGTAAACCGGGCTCGCCAAGCCCGGGAGGAGGACAACAAGACCAACCAATTTACGGAGCCGGAAAGGAAATATGGAATAAGCGTCAACAAGCACCAGGAGCAGCGTCGAGGGCAGCCAATCCAGGCGCTAGCATGCAGGTCCCCAACAGGGTCGAGGACAAGACGGCAGGAGCCGGATACCGAAGTCAAGGGCCCCCTCCAGCCATGCGCAGGACGAGAGTCCCGCCACAACGTTTCGCAAACAACATACAGGTCAGTGCATGTGAATGGAAACGCAGTATGGGCTTGGTGTGCATGAGTGACTGCAACTGTGTGAATAGCGTCCCGAGACAGGAAGAGGAGAGGGCATCACGAGTGCGAGGACTCGATAGCAATGCGGACAGCTGGGGAGTAATTGCAAAGAGAGATATTCAATACGGGGAGGTCATCACAATCTTCGGGGGCACCACATACCTGAATGGATCTGAGCGCGTAGGAGCAGACTTTGGCCTACTCCACGAAAGACTGCACGAAGCCGGCGAGCCTCTTCAATATACCCTCCAAGGGTGTTTAGCAGAGTCAAGCAAAGCCAAGATTTGGGCAATCCCAGAACCAGACAAAGAAGTAATTCGCGGGAGGAGAGATGTCAAAACAAGCTTACAGCGCGCTCTCGGGAAAGGGGGCGACCCAGGGATTGGACAGTGGATTAACCACACATGTTGTGACGCCCACTGCAACGCAGAGTTTCAGCTCACGCGGGCACTCGCGGGGGATCCTAGGAAGGGTGCTACGGACGACGAAGGGACCATAATGCTGGTAGTCCGGGCAAGCAAGCCTATCCAACAGCATGAAACCATCCTGGTGCATTACAACCCGAGTAGCGGAATTCAATCCTGGGGGAAGGTCTTCAAATGCACCTGCTGCCTATGCCGGGGGATTTGCGGGCCAACAGCCCTGCTAGGCGGCAACACAGAGCAAAGTTTTGCAAGACTGATCCAGCAGGCGCAGCATATGGGAATTCGCAATAATGAGGAAATATCCCCAGGGGATTTCGTTAGCACACATCAAAACGACTTCTGGGGAAACGTCGAGGAACCGCACTCAAAAGGTGCCAAAGTGCGGGGGTTCTGTGTAACAAATAGGAAACTCATCTCGAGAGTAGTCCAGGCAACAGAGTTTAGACAGGAGGTGCAGAAGATCAAGTGGAAAGGAGCAGCGAAGGTCCTCTCCCTCCCGGCGATAGCTAAGGTCTGGGCACACAAAAATCACTCCACTGGGAGCGGGGGGTGGCTGGAGGACGAGACGATCGACGCGGCAATTAGGTGGTCTCTTCTTGGGGATACGAGGATGGGAGGCCTAGCCCCATGCCCTGGGCGCAACGAGTACTTCTCCCTCGAGACTATCCAAGCGCTCCAGGTGCTAATCCAAAGCTACCAGGAGAGAGAAGACTTATCAACAACGCCCTTGCTCCAAGTCGCCCTGGAAGGGCTTACGGGCATCAATGGCAGCCTCTGGAAAGAAGTGGATGGCTCCCAACTGACAGATGGTATCGAGCTTGACATTCCGGCCCTTCAGCTAGCCTTAGACAATAGTCTAGAGCTATCTCTCGGAGCGCGACGGGAACTGAACCTGCATGGGTTGCAACCGACGCACTACGTGAAGGCTGGAGGCAGAACTCTAATGCCAAGACAGCAACGTAACAATGCGCTGGTCAAGTGGCTGAAAAAGTTCGGATGTCGCCTGGATCTAGCAGCTATGGATAATGTGTTCGCAACGCTCTATGCAAGTAATCATTTTTTCACCATAACATGGTGCAGGTCCACTGGAACATTTACGGTACGAGACTCATTAGCCAAGGCAACTAAACCCGAGCACTGTCGAGCAATGATCGTCTTGTGGGCTTTCCTGCTGGCATCCTCCAGGATGGAAGGTAACCTGTGGACAAAAGAACCGCTACTCGCGCTCAGCGAAAGCCAAGTTCTGGGAGAATTCAAGGCATTCCTACTTGCGAGGCCAGAGGGTGTCCAACAGGGTCCGCTACTGCAATGGGAGCGAGACAATTTGCAGCGGATGGGCATCACGGTACTTAGGGACTCGGAAGACACCGCGGGGGCGTGGACATGGAGAAGGGACACTCACTTTCCACAACAAAGTAATTTCTTAGACTGTGGGATGGTAGCAGTGGTTACCGTGATACACCTGTCAAGGGGCTGGCAGATTCCGAACATGCACGCAGCATCGATGGCACGCTATAGACAGTGGCTAGTACAGGTGATCACAGGAGACTGCGAAAAAGTTTTCGAGGTGCCATGCCACCGATGCGGCACGAATCAGATACAGTCACAAATGAAGAGAGTGGAATGTAGAGATAAAGAACGATGCGATGAGACCCGTGAGAACCTGTTAGACGATGTTGTCTGTATCAGTCATGGAGGTAATTCAAGCCCTGCCCTCAGGCGGAAAAGGTCAACTGGGGACACCAAGACTCAGAAGCAACAACCACTGAGGAATGACGGCAACAGGGCGGCGGACAAACCCGAACCTAAGGTCTGTCAGACGAAAGTTGCCGACGCAGCGGATATGGATATTGATGTAATCAGTGACCAGGCGCAACACCCCAAAGCCAACACGGAGAGTATTGAGCTGGGGGCGGAGGCTGAGCCTGGGGAAGTGAGCGCCAACGGAGGGAAGGCGATGGTAACAGCCGATAAACTACGAAGTCCCAAAGATACTTACCAGGCCAACCGAATCCCACGGCGCAGGGAGGACCACAAACGGCAGAAGCTATTAACGGAATACCGACAGACGACAACCAGAAGTAGCCCCGCGGCCACGAAACCAGCAAACTCAGGCAACGACAAGCAGGGAGGGCCCATACCAAGGACCAAGCGGGCGCAGAGCCGGGGGGGTGGCTCAACGTGGGTTTGCAATCTTTTAGGTACCAAACAGGTCAATCACGGCTCGGTCTCCGCAAAGGAAGCAATAACTGACAGATGTGCGAAGTGCACCAATCCGCTCGCAGGACATTACTCGCCTACGCAGTGCCTCAGATGTAACACTGTCAAGTACTGCACCGACACGTGCAGGAGATTACACTGGATACAAGGTCATGGGAAGACGTGTACATCAGGTAATACGGGGTGCCCAGCGTGTGGAGAGGACGTCAGTGCGGACGCGGAAACATCCACCCCCTGCACAAGATGTACGAAGGTGGTGTACTGCTCGCATCGATGCCTCAACAGTGACTTTGACAGTCACCTGCAACAATGCCCCCTGGTGCTACCGGCCGTAGTCAATAGCAACCGTCAACAGATGGCCGTAGGGAAGGGGACAGATTGGGTGCAGGCCCCAACCCTTGCGCAGCCGGAAGGTTCTAGTGCACTGCGGAAAGTACTAGTCGATGATGAAGGAGTGATCGCCAGCGTCCGACATGAGCGGTGGCAGCTCAGTCAAATTCGCCGGCAAGCGCTGGAGGATGAGGACAAGGATGCAAAGAAATGCGAGGACGCCAGAGACAAAGTGTTAGAATGGTGCGAGAATCATGACCCCAGATCCAGCTTGGAGGCGTGGAGAGCGGCTGGGTCCTGCGCAAAAACCATCACAGAACTCTTGAAAACGATAACGGGCGATGCAGATTTCAACTGCACGAGAGCGGAGTGGCAGGCGGCCATCCAAGTCAGAGATGAACTGCTACTTCCAATGGCGCAAATCCTGGGAGAAGAAAGGGGCCAAAGGATCTGGGAAAAATGTATCGAAAAACAACAAGAAGTACAACTGTGTTTTCAGGGCATCCAAGCCTCTACCAGGCATCAAGCGATAACATTGTTAAGAGATGCGGGAATCGATGCGGGGGATGAAGAATGGCGAAGAGCTACATGCACCATCCGACGACGACGAGGAACGAGGCCGCCACTGGCAGCAGTGACTCTCCTAGTGCGGCCCAATGAGCCCCTGCATCATCTTCTGGTGGGCCAGCGAAGCCTAGGCCACGACAAAATTGAAGTCTGGAGGTGCAGGGAAGGCGACCAGCTTCAGAGCGTCACTACCCTCATCCAGGACCCAGAGACTGGAAGCCACAGTCTTAGGTCTTGGACTAGGATCTATAGTTTGCTGGGGATCTCAGAAGCTATGCAGCGAGAGCTGGTGCTGCTGTCCCTCATGCTAGAGCAGCCTTCCTTCGTTCCCTTGGACATGTTGATAGGAGACTTAAAAAATCCATGTGCACTAGCGGAGGTGTGGGGGACACAAGGCAAGGGTGGTGGCTATATTCAAATCGCGGGGAGCCAGTCGAAGGTAGCCCCGGGCAATCCATATGCCACGAACGAAGGCTGGTCCATCGCGGGAAGAGACTACTATGACAACAGACAACTGGCGAGCAATCACGATTGCCTACACAGGGGCGCCGGAGCGCATGCACCTAAGATCCTGGTCCAGGTGGGAGTCCCCGAGTGGAACTCTGCGACTAGAAAATGGGTGAGTGAGCAAGTGGGTGTCTCCCAAGAGTGTGCCAACAGAGTGCAGAGATTGACGAAGACGATGCCGGAGTGGTGGTCAAACTGCCAAGTCAGAATGAGATGGCGAGCAATGGAGCAGGGCAGTGAGCGAGAGAGGGAAAGTACTGTGTGCATTCGATTCACACAGGTGGAGAGCAAAGGCCCACGCGCTAACCGACAAGTCACAGCGAAAGAAGTGGAAGCGGAAATCCTGAGTCTCGTCAATAATATTCGCGAGCAATGTTTCCAACATGCGGAAAACTTTGTACCCGGTGACATTCGATATCAAGGCTTCGAAGACCTGGAGGGCAAAGGCAAGGGCATGATCACCTTTAATAGAAGGACGGCAAGCTTGTTTGAAGTGGATGTAGCGATAGGCTGTCTTCTTGGGTTCTACATGGGCAATGGTATCCAAGCCCACAGCGGCCGAACCTACAAGTGGTGCCCATTCTGGGGCATCATGGGAGTAACATCGGTAAGACTTACTTCCATCACCAGAGCCTATGATCACTACGCAAAATCGCGTACAGCTGTCACCTTCGGGACGCGCGGAAATGATCAGGAAGGGTGGACAGTAACGAACCCCAAGGAAAGAACGATCAAGAGAATGCTCCAACTCCTGCAGCAGCGAGCAGGTTCAGGGCCAATGCTTGCAGCGCTTAAGATGCCAGTCTGGGAACCAGAATCGAGAATGTTCATGGCAAGGCAACAAAAAGCCCCAGCAGCAGCCGGCCCAGAGGCACCAGCGTCCTCTACTGAAGAAGGGAAGAGAGAGGCACCTACGAATCATGTTGCGGTCATGCCTATGTGGTGGCAGAAATCTGATCAAACGACAAGCAACGCGCATCAAGACGCTGAGATCTACAGACTTCTAAGATGGGCGCCGACCATCAAGGCCAGCAGAGGAGAAGGCTTTCGGCAACTTCTGATAAAAAGGAAGCAAGAGTACCTACTCTTAAAAGGTGATCAAGCAGGCTGCAATGCAGTCAAGGCGGAGCAGGAGAATGCTCCTCCAGGAACTGGGACAAAAAGGTTCTGGGGGGTATGGGCTGCGGCAGCTGAGAAAGTGAGTGAGTATTGGCTAGCAGAGCAACATTCGAAAGGAGCCGACTTCCTCCACAAGCTTAGAGATCAAGGGAAAATTGGACTCGCAAATCATCGAGAGAACCTTTGCTCCAAATCTGAAGAGGCATGGTGGCTCCTGTGGCTGGAATGGGAAAGCCTATGGGAGTGCTGCCCTCCCCAGAGCGACGTCATCACATGGAATATTGGGCCACAAGGAGTCGACCTTTCCTTCCCCCTCATCGCCCAAACATTATCAAAAGGAGCAGCAGTGGCCATGTTCCAAGAAGTATCCTTTCACCCAGAAGAAAGGAGAAGAGTGAAAAGCATCCTGAAGAAGATCGGCTCAGACTACTGGTGCGTCATGGAATCGAGTCAACGCGTAAGTGCGAGACGGGAAAATTGCAAAGCAGGGGCTTCCACGAAAAACTTTGAAGCACCATGGGCGTATGCAGTGGTCACTTTCCTTCACAAAGACGTGTTCAAACAACCAACCCGTCTGGACTGGGCGGCACAGTACTCCAAGAAGGAGATGAAACATATGCTCCAGGGGAGGATGTCTTGCCTATGGGCGCCCAGGCACTCGGAAGCTCCCATGCTTGTTATCAACATCCACCAAGCAGGATCCGCAACGCTGGAACTACAACAACGAGTGTGGATAGCTATACAGGGGATAAGATCAAAGTACCCGGAGATCCAGGGCATCATTGGGGGGGACACATGAATGCGAACGCACATGGCACGCGAGAAGGATACTCTCTCAGCAATGCGGAGCATCTTAGACGAGTGGATAGCCAATTTCAGGCTTGCGTGGCAGCAATCAAAGGAGTGACGGTGTCCCCACTAACACCATCCTGGATAGATGCCAGCTCAGGCAAAGGAGCAAGATTGGATCACCTAGTGGGGCTGGGGGTGGAATTCGCGTGCACATCGGGAGCAGCAGCCTGGGTGGGAACACCGTTTCATGATCACGCCAGGGTGTCGTTTGCGGTCAAACTGGGCACGCCAAAAGCTAGTATCAAACAAGCGGATAAACGCGCTTGGTACCAGAAACTGACACTCAAGCAATGGCAGGGAATCAGCCACCAAATTGACGACTCCTTAAAGAGTCGAGCCATCCAAAGCCTGGAGCGCCTCAAAGGAGGGGGGGGAGATGCGGATCTCGAGAGACGACAGATGATTGAGGCGCGAATCAAGGCTGCGGAAACGGTGAAGCAAGATATTCTGAAGGACCATCAAACCAGGAGGCCCTTCAGAAGCAAACTGCAACAAACACTTCTGCGCAAACGGAGGACGATGGAGGCTGCTTTGAGAGACGTAGTAGGGAAGAAGGGCATGTCCATGCTACAACTAACATGCATGCATGACCTCGGGATAACTACTTCCCGCAACCTCTCCTCGCAAGATCAAGAACTGTTGCTAGACACGTCCGAATGGAAGGCGCTGCTACAAGCTGAAATCCAGAGCAGCAAGAACCAACTGGACAGCATGGCCAAGAAACAAACGAGAAGATGCGAACACCAAGCCAAAAGGCAAGAAGCGCAAGAATATCTGCGTGACAAAAAAGGACCGAGCAAATTTTGCGGTAACACGCACTCTTCGCAAACGCCCAAGGAATTGGTGCTAGACATACCGATGGGAGTTTTGTGGATCAATCAAGACCCGACAACGACTGAGGAAGAAATGGAGAATAAGGTACGCGAAGCTGCCCCGTCGGCGAGAATCCAGTGGTCGCGTGCTGACGTGGCCCTTCTCTTCCTAGCTACCTCGGAGGAGCGAAACCAGGAGTTTGAGACCAAGCTGGCAACAGCTCAAAAGGCATGGAAATGGAAGGATGCCGTGCGAGAACCGCAGCGCCTCCTAAGCATGCTCCGCAGTCTTTGTATGCAGCGACTGCAAAGCAACCCAACAGAACCCCTGATGCGCGAATTGGCACAGGAGGCGGTCAGCATTCTGTGGGAAGCGCAAGCAGGCCACCAGCATGACATGACCATTGGCAATGGTGGTAGCCACCACCGTGCAGAACGAAGCTGGTGGGCGCAAGGACCAAGGAGCTTGGAACAAATCGGTGAATGGGAGCGCTGGATACAGCAAGACCACTCGCTGACCATAGAAAAGATGCTCGAGGGCGTCACATTCGAGGAAGGTAAGATTTGTGTGAGGGTTGACGAGGCCCAATCACCATTCCAGATCTGCATGCAGCACGGGCAGGTGACAGGCGGCGACACAGGTAAACCCTCTCAGGCGCAGCCTTTAGCTCATGTCAATCCGGGGCAACCTGCAACGGAGAATTTGGGGACTACGGTTCGAAAAGCCTATCCGTCAACGAGCAGCGAAATTTGGCATGGTCCTCCAGGAGCGATCAGGGTCATGTACGCCCAGGTACAGAAGCCTCTCGAGTGGGAAGCCCTGGCAATTATCACCAAGGAGCCGGAATTCGAGCCGAACTCGCTGAGAGTGGTGATGAAACCAGGAAGCTGGAGCGAGAAGGAGAAGACGATCGCCTGGGAGAGCTATATGCAGAAGGAGGGCCTCAGCCAACAGGTAAGCTGTCAACACTGTGAGTGCAGAAAGAAACCTATCGTCGTGGTTACCCAGGGCAAGAAGCAGCCTCGGCGGCAACTGGTTGGTTTCTGCACAAGCTGCTGGAACTTCACGAACATCCTCCACCACGGGGATGCCCGGATGGACATCTCCTTCTTCAAGCAATTCGACCCTGACACAGGCAAGTTCCGAAAAGCGCTGCCATATGCAGACGAGCAGCATCCGAGAAGGATCAGGGGGCCGATCACAGACCATGAGATGGACCACTTTCGAAGAGATCGTCTTAAGCTGCGAAAGGCAGGAGGGCCGGATAAGGAAACAAATGAATTATACCGGTCGCTCACGATGGAGGAACTGGCAATTGTTAGAGTGTGGGCAGATCGAGTCTTGCAAGATGCGCAAAGCGCCTCCTCCGTGCTGACAGACGAGATGCTCAACTGCAACATACGACTGCTCCACAAGGGAGGAGACACGAGTGACAAGCCTAGTGACTGGAGGCCCATAGGTCTTCTTAATGTGGGGATGCAGCTAGTTCACCACATTATCAACTACCGGCTCACATTAATATCAGAGACTGAAAACCTCATTGTACCAGGCCAGGATGGAGGTAGAGCGGGACGGGGGGTGGACCTCAATCAACTCAAACTGGACTGGGTCACAAGTGAGGCGAGACGATTAAGACAGAGGATAATCAGAATTGACATTGACTTCAAGAACGCGTTTAACGCGATGTCGCAAGCCGCGCTGTGGGCAGTGATGCGTGCATATAACATTCCCGATGTCGACCTGCTGGAGGTCATCTACGGACGGACAACGGCGTGCATGGACTCTGACGACGCCGAAAGTGCGATCATCACTTTTCTCACTGGGGTCATCCAAGGAGGAGCATCCTCCCCTCGAATCTTCATCATTTTCATCAACGCGCTGCTGGAACACCTGACGAGCACGGGTAAAGCCTTGGGCATCAGTCATGGCCTGGTGGAAACTGAGCAGTTCAACAACATCGCCTTCATGGATGATATTACCACCCTAGCACAAGACAACCCGGGCTCGCAAATCCTGTTAAACGCCATTCAGGAGTTCGGAAAATGGAGCAATATGCAGCTAAACCTAAGCAAGACCGTGGTGATGGACATAGATGGAGGCAGTGGTCAACAGGACCCTACCACATTGACGTACGAGGGACGACCGGTCAAGACATTTCAAGCTGAGGACAGCTGCAGACACCTGGGCTTCTGGGCAACACCCAACGGGGATATGACCAACACCAAGAAGAGAGTGGTGGAGAAGACGAGAGAGGTGCTAGGGCTCCTGACGCACCATCCACTAGAATCCAAAATCGCCAAGGAACTATTCCACAGCATGGCGGTGAGTGTGTTCAGATTCTCCGCAGCCCAAGTGCGCTGGAGCAAAGCAGAGCTCGACCAGTTGCAATCCTTATGGGTACAAGCCTACAAGCGGGCGGACCATCTGCCCAAAGGGACGGCATCTGACATATTCATCTTCCCGGAAAAAAGAGGTGGCGAAGAACTTTCAACGCCCATCAACATCATTGCGCAAGAACTCTGCAACAACATTAGAAGGAGCCTAGTGCACGATGATGTGGCGAAATCCATAACGGTAATGGAACTTCAAAGAGCCAAGAAAGAGTGGATGTGTCACACACTACACGAGCTGTACGACGAGATGGAGCTTTGGGAGTGGGACAGCGTACAGCATAACCGATGGGCGAGGGCCCTGAAGGCGAGCAACCAGGTAAAGGTTCGGCCAATGTGGTATATAGAGGATACAGAGCAAGAAAGGAAACAGCTCAGTTGGGCAACAGCGACAAGATCACTGCGGAGGCTCAAAGCCAGAATCGTGAACGTGGGGGGCAGAAGAGATCAGCCCCAGGCACAAGCATGGAAACTCGCCGATGCAGCACAATGGGAGCTCTTGTTTCGAGGGGAAGAGGTGTTTTGGAAGACTGCCGGAGCCATCCAAGAAGCAGGATATGGATCGGTTCTCAGTTTGATTCAAGAATCCGTCACAGCTCAGAGCTCAGTCCCGCTACTTACTCGAGAAGGAGGAGGAAGTAGGGGTACAAGACATCTAAGGATTCTGATTCCGATGGGGATTAAGGGCATCACGGAATGCGAGAGGGCAACTCTCCAAGCATGGCTCGAGCTAGTAGACTGGACAGGACTAGAAGTGCTACCGGGATCTCAGGTTCCAAGAAAACTGAAATTGAACTTGGACTCCAAAGGGGCGACGCATCAATGGTTAGCCCTCGCAGAAAAGAATTGCGGAATTACAGATCAAGATGATGCCCAAATGTTCACCGACAACGGGAGGGAGCTAAGCGCTCTGGCGAAAGCCATTAGAGAGCAAACTCCTAACGCGGAGGACAGAGTGCGGTCGATGAGCGGAGGTGAGGTCCTAGGCACCGCCCTCATTGCCTGGCTTCGGGACGGGGACGACAGCCTGGAAGTAAGCCAAAGAGTCGTGGAAATGGTGTGGCCAAGGGCATTTGCAGGGCGGCCCCACACTCAATACTGCAGGGAGAGCGCAGGGACCAACAAGCTAGATCTCATCGGCAAAATCGAAGCAGGGCTGAGGCAGTGCGGTGCAAGGTGTCAGCAGCATCTTACCAAGCTGGGACACCACTGTCCTCATTGTCAACACGAATCGTGCATAGCGTGCAATGATAATGAGGGTCGTACACAGTGCCCGAGATGTCAGACACCCTTCCCACACACGAACCCGGTGCACCAGCAACAGGTACGCGCCCATGCCTGTGCACCCCCGTGCCTCAACATGCATGCCCTGGGAGAGCAATGGATCGGGGAAGTGTCGGATGTAGACATCGTGCAGCCCCCCCAGGAAGACAGCCATGAAGGTGACCAACTCATATTCAAGGCTCACATCAGGGGGTGGGAGACTGATGATCGGCGGACGCGCTGTCAATATTTGAAGGGAAAATCGGATCTCGCCCTACGCCAAGCGCTGCTGAAATCAGATTGGAAAGATATTTTACTGATCCCGGAAAGCTGGTACCCGGCGGAATCGCCAAAGTTTGAGACGGCAGGATGGTGGTATGCGCCTGCAGAAGAGGTCCTAGGGCGAACATGCAAGTCCTGCCGAACATTCTATGAAATTAAAAACTCCGCAGGAACGAAGCGATCGAGAAGAAGCAACGTGAGGTGCACCAAGTGTCAGTCTGAGAAAGATCAAGCGAAAGCAATGGACGAGCGAGGTAAACAGAAGAACGTACAGCGCAAAAAAGCAGCACGAACACTTGACGCAAACCACCCTCGACGCTCAGAGAGGACGCGCGGACAAGAGCGGGTGTATTACCGTGGGAGCTCTCCGGAAAGTGATAAGCCAGATTCTGATAATGATCATGAATACGATGCTGGGCCATACTACGGGATCAGGATGCGAGCAGCGGACCCTCGGTATATCACGGAAAGCAACGATATCAACAGGGGAGATGTGCTTCTCACGATGGCGCAGGTGAGACAGCTGATAGATCTTAAGGCAAATTCAGAGGAGGAAATAGCCACGGTCTGGCTCACCACCTCTGGCATGGGCTTCTCCCTGACTGCTGAACCACACGAAATTACGTGCCCGCAGGATGCCAGGGAGGGAAAAGTAAGTGATCGATTCCTGGCTCCTGCGATATCGCGCTTCGCAACGGGCGTGCTCACAGATGACGAACAGGTGGAGGACAAGACTCAACCAGTCAACGAAGCACGAAAGCAACTAAAAAGCCTGCACCAGCGATGGAGCAAAAACATCAAGACACCAGGAAGTGAGAACGTCCGGATGAAAGCGTGCAAGGAGGCTGAAATGTCAAGCAAGTTCATAAGGATAGTTCAACACAGAGACCTTCCGTGGGAAAAAGACTCCATCGCAAGAGCAGCGTATGATCCAGAGCATATTCCAGACTGTAATGTGCAAGCGACGGTTGGGAAGCACTTCCTCTTCCACGAAGAGATTCCAAAAGCGGCAAATGGGCAGGGATACCTTCGAGTGACCAAAAAGTCTCTGTGGTGGAAGCACGAGCACTTCCCAACCGTATGGACGTCCGAAGGACTCACGACATGCATGGAGAACGGGTATCAGTGGACCATCAACAGCACGACGTGGAACCACCTCCGAATGATGTGGTTAGCAGCAGAAACCACTGACAATGAAGAGTTCAAAGGACGAGAGGAGGCCGTGGAACAGGAAGGTGAGGCTGAGCGAGAACCCGTTGAAAAACGAGGAAAGACGACAGAACAAGAAGACAAAGAGGGAAGTAGCACAGCTACTGGACGAGAAGGAGCTACCGGACGAGCAGCAGCTGAGGAAGGAGCAAAAGCGGCTGAACGAAAAGGAGCCACCGGACGAGAAGGGGCTACGGAGAGAGGAGCCCTAGACCTCTTGAGGCATGTCTACTTGGAGTCACTTCTTCAAGATACTCTTGAAGCGAAGGGCTACAGATCACCAACATGGCGCATTCTGCGAGCGCTGCAAGCCACCATCAACGCCAATGTGGTGATTGGAGAAACAAGACTCACAGCAGCGCCCTTCTTCGAAGGTGCGGGAAGACCGTCTGTACCTTTTTGGGGACCTCAGCAAGGGCGGAGAGTAATCTTGTGGGAGAGTCTGAGCCCAGAAGACCAACAGATGTGCCTCAATGACCTTCAGGATAACAAAGACTGGGTCATTTGGTGTAAAGCCAAACCGAAAGATATGGCTACACAAGCATTTAGATCCTATGGACAATGCATCTTTGAGGGCAAAAAAGGGAAGCCGAAGCAGGCCAAAGGCTCTCACGAGGACGTCTCAGGAGGAAAGCATGTCGTAAGAGCAAGAAGTTGGTGGAAGCGAGGTGATGTGAGTGCATGCGCGGCTCAGACACGCATGCAATGCTGGGTGCACCAAGACACGGTCGTTGATGAATGCCATGTGGAAATGAAAATGCGGGAAGCATGGGATCATGAGCACAGCAAAGACGAAATGAACATCGACCTGCGAGGCCTCGAGCGACATTATTGGAACGGAACGGAAGCGGGATTGCTGGGGTGCTACGACTTCCCAGGGGAGTCCTGGGCAGGAGATGGATCCGTGCATAAGGGAGTGATGGGAGCGGGAATTGTCTGCCTTCAAAGACCGACATGCATTATTGTAGTGCGTGTAGGAAGGGAGGAAGAAGGTGTCAGCTCGCTGAGAGCGGAACTAGCGGCGATAGCTCGCGCCTTGCAGGCAGCCCCAGCTGAAAAGGACGTACTCTACCTATGCGACAGTGAAGCCGCTCTCAACAAGATATCGAGATGGATAGGAAGCGGCCCGCGCACAACGCTCGCAGGAGACGCCAACGCTGACATCATGATATCGATTGTCGAACGAATACGCGAACGAGTGCAGAAGGGAGCGCGTACATTCATGGTCAAGGTCAAAGCGCATCGCGGGGAGCCCTTGAATGAGAAGGCTGACACTCAGGCGGAAAACGCAAGGCAACTGCAGGACGACTGCCGACAGTGGACGGTACGTACCCCGAGCATGACGTACGAGTGGAGCGACAGCAACGGAGTGAAACAGACAACGGCATGGTCGAAAGCGGTCCGGAAGGCGATGGTACGAGGAGGAGCTGAATACCAAGTACAGGAAGCGATGAAGCGCGCGGTGGCCAACTGGAGTAAAACGTTTCTGCGTGACACCAACGCAGGATTGCGCAACATCAGCCAAGCCGCAAGCATAGGTGTTCAAGGTGACCTGATGAGTAACGAGCGCTGGGGGAAAGAGTGCATGCTCCAACTCCAGGAAGATGAAAATTGGAACAAACCGACAGCAACTACGTGGGCGGCTGAGTTCTTGTTGAGGGGGGGAGAAAGCAGAGAAATCCTGGGCGCGTGGATCAGGTCCGGCAAAGGACCTGAAGCCAAAAAGAGAAGAGTCAAGCAAGTGATTACGTGTTCTTTTCCGTGCGGACAGTGGCTGTACAGGATTGGAGCGCGTACGAGTCCGAAGTGTGAACTCTGCAGGAGGGAGAGGGAGGTGAGAGGAGCATCAACAGACTCCCTCCCGCAAGAAACGGTGGCGCACATCCAGAGTGCGGGCTGCAACCTGCAGAAAAAAAGCGTGATAGGTGCTCACAATCGCTGCTGGAAATATCTTATTGGGGCTATCTCCATCCATGGGGAAGCGAAGAGAAGTCTAGAAATCCTGGGAGGTGACAAGGACAGGCAATTGCACACACTTTGGAAGGAGACAAACATTGGTAAGATACTCCCATGGGATGACATAGAGATGGAAGCGGAAGAACTCATTGCAAAGGAACGTGGAGAAAAGCAAGCATTGAGCAGTGACAAGACTAGCCAACAACGAGATGATGACCTAGTCGGCGATGAGAAGGAACCATACGAGGAAGCTATTTTCGGGCAACGGCGGCCTGACTCTATGGCAATTGATTGGAACAACAAGATGGTGTACGTCTTGGAGTTCAAGCGGACGTCTGATCAAAGGAAAGACTACCGTGAAAAAGGGGAAGCACGTGCAAGGGCTCAGCATGACGTGCTAATCCGAAGCCTTGAGAAAGTGGCAGGAGAAACAGAGAGTGAGGGTGAGAGATGGAAAGTAAAGTTGATTGTATTCGTGGGGGGAACGTGTGGATCGGTGCATGTGCAATCGTTCAACGACAACCTAAAAGAACTGGGGGTAGTGGAATCGAAGAGAGGGGCAATAAGGAAAGGTCTGGTGCACGAATTACTCTACGCACAGGATACAGTACTATGCTCCTATTTCGCACAGAGGGAGGGCGCGATAAAAGGGGACGAAGGCCGAAGGAACACGGCAGCAGAAGTGTTCCAAGGACTGGACAGATTCGGATGAGTACCTGAGGGAAGCACTGAGGTGTGGCTTGAAAGGGAAGAACGCATGTGGCAAGCACAAGCATGTTAGTTGACGTTAAAAGTGCAGAAGAAGCGGCATAGGGTATGGCAGCCCGAAGCCAAGGTGTGGTGAGAATGATGACGCGGAAAAGTGAATTGGAAGAGTCTGGAGTCTGGCAAACTCGGGAAAAAAAAAAGACCGGAGCCTGGCAAGCTCGGGAAAAAAAAAAAAACTTACACACATACACTCACATTCGCATAGAGCGGTACATACAAGTAGGCACGATGGGGAGAAGGCCTGGAGTTTAACAAGCTCTAGGACGCGATGGAGGATAGAAGGGAGGAAAGCTCAGAGCCAAATTTTTTGTCAAATATCCAGATGGCTCAGAGGAAATTTAGGTAAGAGGTGAGGGGACTGATGATCCCCAAACCATGAGGAGCGGGAGCAATGGTAACCACGCACTCACCCTGCCCAGGGTCTGGAGAGAGGCAGAGATGGAGGGGAGGGAAAGGTCATGACGGCTACCCGGGCATGATCTACAATAGAGGGGATATGTGACATTAGTGTTGATCACTTGGACTAGTGAACACTAAGGGGAGGGAGGTTGACAGGTAGGAGACTGAGTACTCCACTGAGCTACCCAAGGAGTAGGGGGGTCACCAGGGAACCTTTGAGGTCATGGTGAGAACATTATCACATGTGTTTTTTTTAGACCCTAGTCCGGTAAGGAGAGTACCGATCCAAACTGGTATACAGCGAAAGCTAAATTTTGTTTCTGTAAGAACAATAAAAGGATCATCATCATCTGTGCGGGACCCCCAGGGCCCGATCTGGCCAAGCGCGACCTCAATCCAAGGATTCCTGCCGGGGTTAGGA
>ENA-ORFA01000521-ORFA01000521.1-marine-metagenome-genome-assembly--contig:-NODE-521-length-16320-cov-4.218371_pt1 | contig 16320 bp, 12 predicted proteins | sample MGYA00248621_ERZ508587 | MGnify/ENA primary metagenome ERZ508587 (study PRJEB26250, sample SAMN06266239) | marine metagenome | isolation source: Columbia River Estuary | place: USA:Columbia River Estuary... | reverse complement strand
ATGTAGACTTGGCCACCGTTGTCATGGATGATGCTCGTGATTTCGATGATGCCTTCTTCGTATACACCATGCGTAGATGGGTACGTGACCATGATACCTGCCAAGACGTCTTTGAGCTCGGTAGCAACCGTGCGCAACTCTTCGATGTCGATGTTGCCGTTGGCGTCACAGCCCGTAACCACTACTTCAAAACCTGCCATGACGGCAGATGCAGGGTTGGTGCCGTGTGCAGACGACGGAATGATCATTTTTTTGCGTTGGAAATCGCCGCGAGACTCATGGTAGGCTTTAATGACCATGAGGCCTGCGTATTCACCTTGGGCACCAGAGTTGGGTTGCAAAGAAACCGCCGCAAAACCTGTGGCTTCGCAGAGGTCTTGGGCTAGTTGCGCAAACATTTCGTGGTAGCCCACCGCTTGATCAAGTGGCGCAAACGGGTGCATGTTGGCAAATTGCGGATTGGTAACGGCCATCATTTCGGAGGCCGCATTGAGTTTCATGGTGCAAGAACCAAGAGCGATCATGGAGTGTACCAAAGAAAGGTCTTTGTTCTCCAAACGCTTGAGGTAGCGCATCATGCGCGACTCAGAATGGTAAGAATTAAACACCGGATGAGAAAGTACAGGCTCGGTGCGCACTAGCGCCGCTGGAATGGCGTTTGAAGCGTTGGTTGGCTGTGCTCCGAATATGGCGAGCACAGCTGCAACATCAGCAGCAGTATGTGGTTCACCAAAAGAAATACTGAGTTCTGAATCAGAAATGTAATGGAAGTTCAGGCCTGCAGCTTCTGCTTTGCTACGTATGTTCTTGGAGTCAACGCCTTGAACATGGACAGTGTCAAAGAAATGAGCAGAACCGATGGCAATGCCTGCATTTTGTAGCGCATTGGCTGTTGAAGACGCCAAGCCGTGCACGTGATCGGCAATTTGCTTGATGCCTGCCGGGCCGTGGTAAACGGCGTACATAGAGGCCATGACGGCCAACAAGGCTTGGGCAGTACAGATATTAGAAGTGGCTTTATCGCGTTTGATGTGTTGTTCGCGGGTTTGCAAAGCCATGCGGAGTGCTTGGTTGTCGTCGGCATCTTTGGAAACGCCAATGATGCGGCCTGGTAAGTTGCGCTTGTAGTCTTCTTTGGTGGCGAAGAAAGCAGCGTGTGGGCCACCGTAGCCCATTGGCACGCCAAAGCGTTGTGCAGAACCCATCACGACATCGGCGCCCATGCTGCCCGGAGACTTGAGTAGTACCAATGAAAGTAAATCGGCACCAACCGCTACTTGGATACCGGCAGCTTTCCAGCTCGCGATGGCTGCTGTCCAGTCTTGGATGTGGCCTTTGGCGTTCGGATACTGTACAAAAATCCCAAAATAAGTGGCGTCGGGTGTAAAGGTTTGGGCATCGCCCACGATGAATTCAATGCCGAGGTTGAGCGCGCGGCCTTTCATGACGTCGATACTTTGCGGCAAGGCGTTTTGATCGACAAAAAATTTGTTGCGGCCCGCTTGGATGTCTGCGCGGCTGCGCGAGTTGTAGAACATAATGAGTGCCTCGGCTGCTGCAGTGGCTTCGTCGAGTAAAGAAGCGTTGGCGATGGCCATGCCGGTGAGTTCAATGACCATGGTTTGGAAATTGAGCAGCGCCTCTAAACGCCCCTGTGCAATTTCTGCTTGGTAAGGAGTATAGGCAGTGTACCATCCTGGGTTTTCGAGCACATTGCGCAAAATAACCGACGGCACAATTGTTTCATGGTAACCTAAACCGATAAAAGATTTGTTGACCTTATTTTTGGCACCCAGCGCAGTGATGTGGTCTAAATAAGCTTGCTCGGAGAGCGCAGGATCGATGCGGAGCTCGCGGTTGAGGCGAATTTGGGCAGGGATGGTGCGGTCAATGAGTGTCGAGAGCGCATCTACGCCAACTGCGGCTAACATGTCTTGTTGTTCGGATGCTCCGGGGCCAATGTGGCGTCTTTCAAATGGTGTCATGTGTTGTGTCGATTTGGGGTCTACAAAAGTACTTATTTTTCATCAAAAGATGCTGCTCTTAAGATGGCATTATCATGGATATCTTGCCAAAAAAGATTGATGTCGCCGATGTGGTAATTGCGCATGGTGAGACTTAAAAAGAAGAACTTTCCTTTAGGGCGGTCAATCCAGATGGCGCCGTCGATGAGGTGGGTATCAAAGAGCTGTGGATAAATATGGTTGTCAAAATAAAGAAAGCCTTTGTGTGCTGTTTTGGGCGCGACACTTTCAATTGTCCAGGAGACAGGATTCACAACTGCCTTTCCTTTGTACCATTTGTCGTAGCTCGAGCGGTCGATTCTTTTTTTGAAGGTATTCCAGGTGATAAAGCCACCGGTTGCAGCCGGCGTACTCAGCAAAGGAATGTTCTTGAAATCGAGGGTGGAAACCCCAATGCCGGGCAAGTATGCAGCAACGAGTTGACTTTGCAGCGGCTTGCCGTCAAAAAATTCTTGGAGCAGTAAACCACAGTGGGTGCTGCCTTGACTGTGGCCTGCCAAAATGATGGGTCTGCCGTTGTTGTGGTGCTCGAGGTAATACAAAAAAGCGGCCCGCACATCGGCATAAGCAAGCTCAAGCGCGGCTCTTCCTTGAGGATCTGTAACGTAATAAGAGCGCAGGTGGGCAGAGCGGTAAAAAGGTGCAAAAAAACGGCCTGCTTCGGCAAATGCACTGCCCTGAAAAGGGAGCGCGGTTTCTAGTACTTTGGCCTGTTGAGCAGCATCGGTGAGCGGGACATTCCAGCGCTTGTCACTTTTTTTGGTGTTGAGCGTTGGATACACGTAAAAAACATCGGCTTTGGCGTGTAAGCTTGTGTCTTTGAGTTGCTGTGCCAACCCTATTGGATATGCTCCGGGTCGTGACGCCCAATTTTGGGGCAGACTGTAATCGGTAGGGGTTTGTGCATAAAGCCCTGTTGAAAGAATTGGGAGGTACACGAAAAGGAGGTTTAGAAATCGCATTAATTTTGTAAACGAAATGTCCGTACTTCAAAGAAACACATTATTCTGCCTATTGTTTTTGCTTTTGGTCACCAAAATGACTTGGGCCCAAGATTCAACGTCGTATTGGAAATTCAAGTCCTTGTATTCTTTGAGCGGCACTCAAACCTCGTTTGTCAATTGGAATGCCGGGGGGCGCAACAACATCTCTATTATTGGCTCGGGTAGTGCCTCGGCCTACTACACCCAGGACAACATCAAATGGACAAACGACGCGTCTTTTGCACTTGGCGGTATCAAATATTTCGACAACAAAGGTATCGGCGCTCAAAAAACCGATGACCGCCTCGATCTCTCGAGCACTTTCGGTATGCAACTCTCCAAAGGCTTCTTTCTCACCTTTGCCTCGAGCTTCCGAACCCAAAGCATCAACGGCTACGCCTACCCCAATGACTCCATTCCGGTATCGCGCTTTATGGCCCCGGGCTACATGAACCTCGCACTTGGTGCCGACTTCCGTAAATCGGATAACTTCAATATCTTCTTTTCTTCTATCGCGATCAAATCTACATTTGTCCTCGATGACTCCCTGAGTGCAAAAGGTTCTTTTGGTGTAGAACCTGGCATGCGCTACCGTCAAGAGTACGGTGCGTACCTGAAAATGAAATACAACCGCCCCCTCGCCAAAAACATCGAAATGAAATCCAAATTGGAGCTGTTTAGTAATTACCTCAACAACCCTGAAAACATCGATGTCAATGGTGAATTGCTGCTGCTCTTTCGGGTCAATTCTTTGGTTTCGGCCTCTGCTCAATGGAACCTCATCTACGACGACGACATCCGAATCACAGACGCCAACGGTAATATCGGCCCACGCACCCAATTCAAATCGGTCATCGGCATCGGTCTATCCTATAAAATTGAACGCTAATGAAAACACTTCTATTCGTCCTCGGTTTGTGGCTCAGTTTGGCTGCTCAAGCACAATCCGACTATTCCAAATTTGACCTAAACCTCCAACTCAGTTCCAACCTGTATCAAAAACAATTGGGGCCTGAATGGAACCTTCAGGGCGAGCTGCACCTCAATTCACGCTGGAGCTTACTTTATAACTACAGCATTGGTTCTTTTGATACCTACAACGGTTACGCACACGCACCCATGAGCCTTTTTGCAGTGGGGCCCGTGACGCGTTTTTTGGCACAAAACTCCTTTACTTTTAGCGATTTTCTCGGCGCGCTCGCGGTGGGCTGCCTCACCGCTTTGATTCCCGAAGGTGTGGCTTACCACTATCCGCTCGCGTACCGCTGGGATCTCTCTGCTTGTGCCAATCCGCTAGGCCTCGCCTACATCTTTAGCGACGATTTCGCACTCGACCAAAGCGTCAAATACGACGCCACAGCAGGCCTCAAACTCACCTACTACACGCCATTTGGCTTGCACGCAGACGCACACGCACTTGCCCGCTATACAGGAGGTTTCGGTTGGTATCCCAATGCGGGTATTGGTCTGGGCTATTCTTTTGGCCACCGCAATTTAGGCGAATAAACCAAGTTTCTAATGCCCGCCAGGCTGGCAGCAAAGCGGCAATGCCTTCTGAGCTGTAAGGTCCGCTTTTTGGTCATCGGCATCGTAACCAATAGAGGTTATTACTTTTTGGAGCTTTGCTACGTCGGTTTTCTTAACGTTGTATTTGATCTCTACAACTTTGGTTTCCATATTAAGTTCGGCGTAAACGACCCCTTTGGTCTGATTGAGCGCGGTTTCAATGCGGTCCTTGCAATCGGCACACAGCGCATTGGTTTGGATAGTAATGAGCGCTGGTTTTTGTGCAAAAAGTGGGGCGCAAAAGAGCATTAAAAAGGAAAGGATTATTGTTTTCATCATTGTTTAATTTTTATTGTTTTTGACTAATTTTTGATTGATTTTGATTGATTTTGATTGATTTTGATTGATTTTTGAATCTTTTTAAGTGTTTTGGATCTATTTATTTGATGGTATACCTTAAGCCAAGATACACATTCCAACCCATTATAGGAGACCAAATTTCGGTGGCATCAAAATTTTCGCCAAAAGGATCCTGCACACCTACAATCGGGTGGTGTTGCATGACGTTCAAAAGGTTTTCGCCGCCTGCATACAACTCCAGGGCTTTCCAATTGCGCGTCACTTGCGCATTGAGTAGCCCCCATGGGCTCCCCTGCCCACCTTGTGGCAAGCGCACGGCGCTGTAACGCGAGTACGTGAGGTCGTAGTTCCAACGTTTGTTGCGCGTTTGGTAAGCCATATTGGCAAAAAGGCGTTGGCGAGGCAAGAGCACCTGGGTTTGGAGCGTGCCGTCGAACAGCGCCCTGACGTCCTGGAATTTATAAGCCAAGCGCAAATCAAGTCCTTTGAGGACAGCATAACTAAATTCTGCTTGTATGACGGTAGCTAAGGAGTTATTCTGAAGATTCTTGAAAACTACTGCCCCACTGAGCGTATCGCGATCGGCCACAAGTTGTTGCGAAAAACGCGTGTGGTAGGCGTCTAAACTGAGGCTGCCCTTTCGTTTTTTGAAACTAAAGCCCTGCACTAAAGAGGCGCCGACATTCCAGGAAATTTCGGGCAAGAGCGCCTGATCGGCAATCCAGGTTTTGGAGCTCGCCAACAGCGAAAGGTTGTCGGCGACAAAGTTCGGCAGGCGCCAAGCACGGCCGCCCGTGAGCCGGAGGTCCAGTTGGGGGCTGATGGCGTATTTGAGGTGCGCGCGCGGAGAAAACTGGGCGCCAGCGAGGTTGTGTTGGTCAAAGCGCGCACCTACAACCGCCGAAAGGCGGTTGCCCGAGTAGGCATACTCGGCAAATACGCCCGGTACCCACTCTATTCGCTCAGAGCCAACAACTTGCGTACCAAATGGTTGGCCGGCCCATTGCGACAAAGACAAATACTGAAAACTAGCGCCTGCCTTGATTTTATGATCGGCAGAAACAATGATATCGTCGTAGATGGCATTCAAATAGGCACGTCTTTCTGTCCCCATAAAAGTCCGCAAACCGTAAAGGCCGCTCATGTTTTGAAACTTGAGCTGCGCAATAATACCCAAGCTCTGGGCTGGCTTTTTGCCGAAAAATCCTGTTTTGGAGAAGAGCGACAGGTGCTCGCTCGCTAACTCCATTCCATAACCAATAGGTTGCACTCGGGTATACGTCGTTTGGCCACCAAACTTGTTGTCTGAGTACGCCTGCACGCCCAGCTGGGCCTCCATGCGCGGGCCCTGATAACTGAAGCGCTGCAGTAAATTAAAGGTATTCGACAGCGCTTGGTCTCTAAAGCCATCTTGGTTGTGGTCGATGTTGCCGTAAATGGTAGCGCCCGAGGCAAAAAGGCCCATGTGCCAACGTTCATTGAGCTGTTGGCCGCCCTGTAAATTGAGCTCGGTGCGCCCAAAGCGATTCTGGTAGGCGTTGATGCCCAAACGCGGCATTTCTTGCGGTTTCTTGAATTCAAAATTAACCAAGCCCGCCATTGACTCATAGCCGTTCACCACAGACCCGGTTCCTTTTGTAATTTGAATGGATTCTAGCCAAGTGCCAGGAATCACGCTCATGCCATGCGCACTTTCAAGCCCGCGCAAAAACGGAATGTTTTCGAATTGCAACTGTGTGTATACGGCATCCAAGCCCAGCATTTGGATTTTTTTGGCACCAGAGATGGCGTCAGACATACTGACGTCAATGGTGGCATTGGTTTCAAAAGACTCCGAGAGGTTGCAGCAAGCTGCTTTTCTGAATTCGGCGCTCGTGAGCTCCTCGACGTGCAAAGTCTTCATTTTGGAAATCCCGTGCGGCTGCTTTTGGCCATTGACCACGATATCCTGAACCAACTGGCCAGATATAAGCACTACATTCAGCGCCAAAAAACGGTCTGAGCGCGTCACGACCAAGCGGTCTGGGCGGTAGCCCTTGGCTACAAACAAAAGGGTGTCGGGGTTTTGCTTTCCCAACAAGATTTCAAAGGTGCCGTCTTCGTTCGAAAAAACGGTGGTGCCGGCACCAAGTAAAGTGATTTTCACGTTCTTAAGCGGTTTGGTCTGCACAGAATCTGCGCCTTGCACCACACCGCGTATTTGACCAAAAGCCAGGGCACTCCAAAAAAGGGCCGCAATAAATAAAGTAATTTTCATATAAGTAAAATTTGATAAGACCTTCTATTCATATAGAAAGCACATCAAATTCTCCAAACCTGTTGCTTGACCTGTAAATCCCGACTACTTGCATATAGCGGAGGTGGCCGGTAGGCTTGATCAGCGTTATATGTTTGATTAACTTGGCAAGTTGTGAAAAAAGAAAAATCTATAACTGGTTTTTGCGAAATATAAATCGGTAAAAATTCTATTTCGAAAGAAGAATAAGCCTGATCTAAATTGGTTTTCACCACTTGCAGTTCATCGGAACAGCAGTCTTTTTCTTGCAAATTGGCCTCACAAGCAGCCGTTTGCTCCTCTTGACAACAAGGCGGGAGCTCCTCATGAGGTTCTTCGCATTGGTGGTCAATTTTGAGCAACACCGACGCAAATGCACCATCCATTTCACAAAAATGCTTGTGAATAGGAATGCCCACTTGGAGCGCAAGTTGGGTGAAGATCAGCAGGATGGCCAAAATTGATTTCACGATACAAAATTACAAATAATGAATTACCTTTGTCACTCAATTTCTTAGACCATGAGTGATCCGATCAAACACGAGTGTGGCATTGCCCTCTTAAGGCTCAAAAAACCACTTGAATACTACCTCGAGAAATACGGATCTGCCCTTTGGGGCCTCAACAAAATGCATCTTTTGATGGAAAAGCAACACAACCGCGGCCAAGACGGCGCAGGGATTGCCAACATCAAGCTAGATATGCAACCCGGCGAGCGCTACATTTCGCGCAGCCGCTCGGTCCAGAAAAACCCTACCCAAGATATTTTCGACCAAATCAACGCCAAATTCAAGGCCCTTTACGACGAAAACCCCGACAAGCTCAAAGATGTCAGCTACCTCAAGAAAAACGTAGGCTTTACCGGCGAGGTCTTTTTGGGGCATTTGCGCTACGGCACCTACGGCCGCAACTCCATTGAAAGCTGCCACCCGTTTTTGCGCCAGTCCAACTGGATGACCCGCAATTTGGTGGTGGCCGGCAACTTCAACCTCACTAATGTAGATGAACTCTTCGATGTACTCGTAGAGCTCGGGCAACACCCGAAAGAAAAATCCGACACCGTTACGGTCATGGAAAAAATCGGGCATTTCCTAGACGTCGAAAACGACGAACTCTACGCGCACTACAAAAGCCTTGGCTACGCCAAAACCGACATCTACGCGCGCATTCAGGACGAAATCAAAATCGACAAAATCCTCAAGAAAGCCTCTGAGCGCTGGGATGGCGGCTACGCCATGGCTGGTTTACTCGGACACGGCTCTGCTTTTGTTTTGCGCGACCCAAGCGGCATCCGCCCTGCGTTTTGGTACGAAGACGACGAAATTTGCGTAGTGGCTTCTGAGCGCCCTGTCATCCAGACTGCCTTCAACCTCAAAGTGGAAGACATCCAAGAACTCAAGCCAGGCCACGCGCTCATCATTGAGAAAAAAGGCCAAGTCAAAGAAATCGAAATCAATGCCCCGCGCGAGCTCAAGCAGTGTTCTTTTGAGCGCATTTACTTCTCTCGAGGCTCGGACGCCGATATCTACAAAGAGCGCAAGGCACTTGGGCGCTTGATCGTCAAAGACGTCCTGGAAAGCGTTGGCCACGACTACGACAACAGCGTTTTTTCGTTTATTCCGAACACCGCAGAAGTTTCTTTCTACGGCCTCATCAAAGGTTTAGAAGAAGCCCACAACCAAGATAAAATCAAGCAAATTCAAGCGCTGGGGGCCAACCCTACTAGCGAAGCACTCTCAGAAATCATCAACCGCAGAGCCCGTATCGAGAAAATTGCCATCAAAGACGCCAAGCTGCGCACCTTCATTACCCAAGACGACTCCCGCGACGACCTCGTTGCGCACGTCTACGACATCACCTACGGTTCTGTACGCCGCGGCACCGACAACCTCATCGTCATCGACGACAGCATTGTACGCGGCACCACCCTTCGCCAGAGTATTTTGCGCATCTTGGACCGCCTCGGACCTAAAAAAATAGTGGTGGTGTCTTCAGCACCTCAAATCCGCTACCCAGACTGCTACGGCATCGACATGGCCAAAATGGGCGATTTCATCGCGTTTGAAGCCGCCATTGCGCTCTTGCGCCAAAGCGGCCAAGCCCAACTCATCGACGAAGTCTACAGAGCAGCGCTCGAACAAGTACAACTACCCAAAGAACAAGTCAAGAATGTAGTGCAGCGCATTTACGCGCCTTTCTCAGACAAAGAAATCTCTGCCCAAATTGCCAAAATGCTCACGCCTGTTGGCATGCAAGCAGAAGTAGAAATCATTTATCAAAGTGTAGAAAACCTTCACCAAGCCTGCCCAGGCCACACCGGTGACTGGTACTTTACCGGCAACTACCCTACCCCTGGCGGCAATAAGGTCGTGAACCGCGCTTTCATCAACTGGATGGAAAAACGCAACGAGCGCGCTTACTAACTGATCAACTCAGCACTTATTTTAACTTGTAATTTGAAAACTTTCGCTTCAATGATGGCCTGCGCGTCTTTTTGATTTTCCATCAAAGAGAGGAGTTTTTGATCGAGCCCTTCTGCCGTCTCAACAACCTGCGCGAAACCCAAATCAATGAACTGCTGCGCCTCGGGAAACTTCTCATGCTTCGGCCCAAATAAAACTGGTAAGCCATAAGCCAAGGGCTCTAGAATATTGTGCAAACTACCGCTAAAGCCGCCACCCACAAAAGCGACCGCACCATACTGATAAGCCGCACTGAGGTGCCCGATGGTGTCTAAAATCAAGATTTGGTATTGCGCAAGGTTTGAATTTTCATGCTCCGAATAAAAAACAGCGGTTGGGAATTGCGTTTTTAACTGATTCAGATGGCCTTTGGAAAGATCATGAGGCGCAATTAAGATTTTGAATTGCTCAAGTGCGTCTGGTTTCTTCTGAAGGATTTCTACGAACAGGCCTTCTTCGGCAGGCCAACTGCTGCCTAGGATGAGAAGTGGAGAAGCACCCACAAATTGTTCAATGAGGGCATTGGGCTTGGCCGTTGCTTTGGCCGCTAGTACCCGATTGAAACGCAAGTCACCTAAAATTTCTATCTTTTCTGGTTCGATACCAATTGTTAAAAGAAGTTGCTGAGTTTGTTGGTTTTGCACGCCAAAGTATGTCACACACTGCAAGGCTTTTCTAAAAAACCCACCGTACCACTTGAAGTACACTTGCGAAGATCGCAACATGGTCGAGACAGAATAGATAGAAACTTGCGCTTTTTGCGCTTCCCTGAGCAAATTGGGCCAAAATTCATATTTGGGTACATACAAACGCGAAGCGCCTACGGCCTTCACCAAACGCCGCATCTGACCCGGAAGGTCTGTGGGTAAATAAAACACAGCAAAAGGTTCAAAACCACGTTTGTGAAAATGTTGCATCCCCGACGGCGAATAAAAACTCACAACAATTTCAACACTTGGGTCTGCAGCAACACAGGCCTCGATGAGCGGTAAAGCCATGTCGTATTCACCCAAAGAAGCGCAATGAAACCAGTAGCGTTTGTGGCCAGTTTTGGGTAAGTTTTGAAGGATGGCCGTAGTTGCTCTACGACCCAAAACCAAAGCCTTGGCTTTCGGGTGCCAAACGGCCGCCAACTTCAAGAGCAGTTGGTAAATTGCAACTAAGAAAGCATAAAGTAGGCCCATCAATTATAATAATACTCCCTCGGCTCTGCCGAATAAAAAGGGATGTACCAGCCGATACGGAAGCCGGTTTGGAGGTCGAGGCGGCGGGCGGTGGAGACGGGTACATTGGGCTCGTCAAAATTGATAGTGCGGCGGTTGTAGGTGAAGCCTTGTTGAAAATAGAGGCCGGCGTAGAAGCTTGCAGAGCCGCGGTTGTTGAGAAAGGAGTAGCCGACGAATTGTTGGGTGTTGAGGCCCGTTGTGAGGCGGTCATAGCCCTTTTTGTAGTCGAGCTCGATTTGCGGCACCACGTTGTCATTGGTTTCGATGCGCAGGCGGTGCAGTATGTAGCCGCCGCTGAGCTGGACTAAAATGCCGCTGTTGCGGTTGCTTTGGTTGAGCGCAAACAACCTGCCTACGTAGGCGTTGGCGTGTACGCCGCGCGGGTAAACGAGAACAGAAGCTGGCATACCGAGGTCATTGGTGATATTGCCTGCGTCGTCGATGAGGTGGTCAAAAAGACCCGTGAGGCGTACGTTATCTGAGAACCAGAAATCAGATTCGATGCCAAAACTCCAGTTGCTCTTGAGTTTGTAGCCCGCCGTAAATCCTACGCGATTGAAATAGCCATAGCGCTCTGCGAGCTCTCCGCCAGAAAACGCACCGCCGTAATGCACCCCAACAACGGGCAAAGCGACAGCTGCTGAGCCCGAAACCTGAGCGTTTAGGGTGCAGGTACATAAAGAAATTAGAACGATGAGCAGCAAATCTTTCACGTGGTAAAAATACGCTTATTCTAAGAAACAAAAAACCCTACCAAAGTAGGGTTTCAATGATTTTGGAAGTAAAAGTGGCTAACGCTTATTTCTTCTTGCCAAAGCGCTTGCTCAAGATGCGTACAAACGGGAAGGCTTTTTCTAAGAAGCGCTGTAGCTTGGATTTCTTCTTTTTAGGTTTGTCGAAGTATTCGGCGCCATAGCCAGAACCGTAGCGCTGCCCGTAGCCATAACCGTAGCCGTAACCATAACCGTAGCCATAACCGTAGCCATAACCATAGCCCGATCCATAGCCGTAACCGTAACCGTAGCCTTTACCCATGAGGTCAGTGGCATTGACCAAGACCGCCATGTTGGGGATTTTTTTGTCGTGGTAGAGGCCAGCCGGAATACTGAGCAAGCGGCGGTCGAGGTGCTCGGCACGCGCCACGTAAATAGTGAGGTCGGCAAATTTAGAAAGGTGCAGGGAGTCTGCAACAAGTGCCACCGGCGCGGTATCGATGATCACGTAATCAAAACGGCGCTGCGCCTCTTCTATGAGTTCAGCCAAGCGCTCTCTCAACAGCAACTCAGATGGGTTTGGCGGAATATCTCCAGACAAAATGTATTGCATGTTGGGGTTGCCCGGGTCTTGAATAAGGAGGTCGTCGAAAGTGAGGCTTTCGTTGACGATGTAATTGGATACCCCAGCTTGAGAAGTGATGTCGAGGTAGCGTCCAATTTTGGGAGCGCGGAGGTCTAGACCGATTACCACTACTTTCTTATCGGAATGCGAGAGGGTATGCCCTATATTGATGGAGATGAAGGTCTTGCCCTCGCCGGCAATACTGGAGGTGAACATGATGGTCTTGCAATCCTTCTCTTTTTTGTCTTCTAGCAAGAAGTTCATGTTGGAGCGCACCATGCGGAAGGCCTCAGCAATGTGTGTACGGGCGTTTTTGGTCGCTACCACCGAGCGTTGGTCATCGTCGCCTTTTGGAATTTCGCCAATGGCCGGAAGCTTGAATTTAATGAGGTCGTGGATACCGTGGAGCTTGCTATCTAATAAGTACTTGAGGTAGATGAGGCCAAACGGAATGAGCAAACCGAGCGCAACTGCAAAAATGTAGTATTTGCTGCGGTTAGGTGAGATCGGTACGCCATTCGAGGCCGGCTCTAAAATGATTTTGGTGTTGCCAATAGAGGCCGCAGTCGAGATTTCGTTTTCTTCGCGTTTTTGAAGCAAGAAGATGTAGAGCGTCTCTTTGATCTTTTGCTGGCGTTCGATGTCGCGGAACTGGCGCTCAAAAGCAGGTACGTTGGCTATTTTGCCTTGGTAGCGGCGCTCTTGGTCATTTAAAGAAGCCAAGATGATCTTGAGGCGCGACTTGTTGGCCTTGAGGCCGTCTTCCATGGTAGTGCGCAGGCCTTGGAGCTGCTCTTCCATGCGCAATACTTGCGGGTTGTTGGGCTTTGAGTTCTTGAGCAAGCGCTCGCGGTCTAGGATGAGTTTGTTGTATTGGGTGGTGATCGCTACAATGGTACCGTCTTCAAAACCGAGGTTAGACGGCAAGAGCGTGGTGTTGGTGTTGTGCTTGGCGAGGTAGTCTTGGAGGTACTCAGAGAGCTTGAGCTGTACGTTGGTCTCGATGATTTTGGCTTCGGTGGCGTCGCGCTTAGAGAGGTAGCTTTGGCCGTCGGTCATGACGTCCACGAGTTGGTGTTCTTGCTTAAAAGACTCGGCATCTTTCTCGACCTCGCCAAGCTCTTTGGAGAGGTAGGCCATGCGGTCATTGATGAAGTCGGTGGTGTTGCGCGCTACTTCGTTTTGATCGTCGATTTTTTCTTGGCGGTGTGCATCGATGAGCGCCCGAATGATGGCGTTGTTTTTTTCGATGACAGGCCCTTGCATGCTGATGGCAATAAGGTCTGAGGTTTTGTCGGCACGGTCAATGACGATACTGCCATTGAGGCCCGTCGCGGCTCCTTCTAAGGGGCTGAGGCCAATCAGAAAGGTGTTGCCGACAGTACCGCTGCCAAAGTTGGGTGTTTTGTCAAAGGAAATGGTGCCGATGGTGGTGGCAATTGGTGTATTGAAGTTGTGTTTGCCGAGGTATTCGGTTTCGTTCATGGTGAGCTCATAGCGGCCAGAACTCAGGACGGTGAGTTCGAATTGGGCGCTCACGTTGTAGAGCAGTGAGTCTGGGCCCACCGCACGAATGACCACCGGGCTGTTGTTCCACATCTCGGATTTCTTGATGCCGGCGTTTTGGCCCACCATTTTGTAGGTTTTGTGGAGCTCGAGCTGCGCTGCTACCGAACGCAAAATCGTTGGGGTCTTGAACAGGGCAATTTCGTTGCCGATTGCCATGCGCTCCGGGAATAAGCTGATGCCTGTGTTGGCATTGAGGCCGCTCAAGACATCGTTTTCTTTGGCATTTTGAATGAGGATGGTAGCGCTGCTCTGGTAAATATTGGTAGAGTAGCGCAGCATGGTGTAGGCGATGAAAATCGAAAGCCCAACGCCAATAACAAACCACAGCCAATAGTGCAGGTAGCGGTCTATGAGCTCCCGGACGTTGATTTTGGGCTCGGGTGGCTCTTGGTTGAGCATGTTTTGTTGGAGGTCTTCAGACATTATTTCGTGAGTGAAATGATGGTGTATAAGGATAAAAATATGGAAATGGCGGTGGTGCCAAGTTGGGTAAAGGTCTGGAAGTTGGTGCCTTGGAAGTTAGCCGTGAAGTTAGGCTCCACGTAAATGACGTCGTTTTGGCGGATGTAATAGGCTGGTGAGTTGTAGAGGTCTTTGCTGGTGAGGTCTAGACGGTATTCGGTGCGCTGGCCATTGACTTCGCGCACCAAAAGTACGTTGTTGCGCAAGCCCGTGATTTGTAAGTCACTAGCTTTGGCAATGGCCTCTAAGATAGTCAGGCGCTCGGTGCCCACCGGTACCATTTGCACGCCGGGCGCCTTCACTTGGCCCAAAACCGTAAACTTGAAGTTCATGAGTTGGATATTGACCACAACATCTTGGACATAAACCTCGAGTTGCTTTTGCAAATACTCAACCGCCTCTAAGCGTGTGAGGCCCGCGAGCTTCACAAAACCCAGAACTGGAAAGTTGATGTTGCCGTTGATGTCGATGACGTAAGAGAGGCCTGCACCACCCATCATTTGGGGGTTTTGCATCATGCCGCCCCCGCCACCTTGGCTATTGGAAGAATAAAAGAACTGAAAAGGCGCAAGGCTTTCCATGTCGGAGCCACCTACCATAATGTTGAGTTGGTCGTCTGTGCGGAGGCGCACTTGGTAGTCGGGCTGCACCGTAGCTTGATCAGCTCCTTGCTGCAGGTAAACGAGCTTTTCGCGGGTTTTACAAGACGCAACAGCGAGCAAGAGCAATAAGAAGAAGCCCGAGCGATGGATGTAGTGGATGAATTTCATAAATATAAGTCAGAACAAAGTTACGCTTTCTTGCACAAGCTTGCAACTTAGTTCTTAACGCGCATTTGCTGACGAAGGTTGCGCAAATAAAAAGAAAATAGAATGCTCATGGCAAGCAAGGCTACTACCACCCAAAGGTGTGGCAGAAATGCGCCAAGCAACCAAAAGAGGAACGAAATAAGGACGTTGAAGAGCAGAATGCGCGCCGTTGTTTGGCGATGGCTCAGTTCAAAGCGATCCATGAGGAGGTGATGGATGTGATTGCGGTCTGGCGAAAACGGCGAACGGCCTTCCATGGAGCGCGCCACAAAAACGCGAATCGAATCAAAAACAGGTACGTAGAGCGTGGCGATCAAAAACACTCCAAAATTGGGACTTTGGATGCTATTGAGCAATCTAGGGTAGTCGGATGTCATGAGGTGCATGACAAACGCCGCTATGATAAAACCAATGAATAAACTACCGGTATCGCCCATGAAAATCTTTTTGTCTGTAGAGAGGTTGTAACGCAAAAAGGCGATGAACATGCCAATAAGGGCAATGCTCACGCTCAAAAATGCCCATTCTTGGAGCTGGTAAAAAACAACTGCAAACACCCCAAAATAAAAGGCTGCCAAAGAAGAGGCCAAGCCGTCGATGCCGTCGATGAGGTTGAAGGCATTGATGAAAAATATCACGACCGCAAAAGACAATGTGATGATCAGTATGGGGTTGGCTTCATGTAGCCCCAAAAAGCCGTGAAGGTCGGTCACTTGAAAATCCGTAGACAAAAACAAAAGGGTGGTGGCCAAAATTTGCGCAAAAATTTTGTTGCGCGGTGAGATACCCGTGAGGTCGTCTTTGAGGCCAATGACAAACATAATGGTGGCGGCAGGCACGAGGTAAACCGCTCGGCCCATCTGAAAAAACTGCTCGGCTATCGAAATGGCAATAATAAATACCACATAGAAAGTAAAACCCCCAAAACTCGGGATGTGGGTGGCGTGTGAGCTGCGCTCCGAGAGCTTCTCAAACAAGCGCTTGACCTTCACTGCCTGGATCACGACCGGCGTGAGGTAGTAGGTCAAGACAAAACCCGCCCAAAAGAAGAGCGCAAAAACTAATATTTTATATAAATCTACCACTACCATTTACTCAGACTTTACAAAGTTGCCAAAAGTTGCCTGTTCGAGTGTTAGCGTACAAAGAAATATTGAGCGCACCCTTTTTTCTCCTATCCTTAACCATTGATTTCCATGTCTTTATTCCAACTAATAATTTTCATGCGCTTGTCTAGCGGATGCTTGCTTTCTGGCAAGAGCGTCTCGACATCGCGGCGCGTGAGCAGTGCGAGTTTGATGCGCAA
>ENA-ORFA01000520-ORFA01000520.1-marine-metagenome-genome-assembly--contig:-NODE-520-length-16333-cov-3.298351_pt1 | contig 16333 bp, 11 predicted proteins | sample MGYA00248621_ERZ508587 | MGnify/ENA primary metagenome ERZ508587 (study PRJEB26250, sample SAMN06266239) | marine metagenome | isolation source: Columbia River Estuary | place: USA:Columbia River Estuary... | reverse complement strand
CGCTTTTCTCGGTAGGCTGCCGTAGGGGCAGAAGGCGTGGAGCTTTTGACCAAGAACGTGGTACCGCCGTAATTCTGTGAGCGGAGTCCATCAAAATTGATGGCAAAGATGATTTCGTTGGTAGCCAAGTGATTATCAGCCAAAAACAAGTTGGCGTATTGCGGCTCCAAGGAATACCCGGCGTCGATGACCTTTTGGCAATAGGTGGCGCATTCGCTGTATTTGGGCGTGTTGATATAGACCTCGGCATTGAGGTAAAGGCGAGCAAGCAGGGCCCAAGCAGCGGCCTTGTCAACCCGGCCGTATTGGTTGGAACGGGGTTCGGGCAAAAGGTTTTCGATTTCTTTGAGCTCGGACTCAACATAAGTGAAGAGTTGGGCACGGCTGGCTTGTTCTGGGATCCCCGATCCAGGGCGATCTTCTTCGGTCACCAAGGGCACTTTTCCAAAAAGGTCGATGGCGTGGTAATAACTGAGGGCGCGCATGAATCGGGCCTCGGCCTTGTAGCCCAGGATGGTGGCTTTCTCCGAAGCTGAGAAGGCTTTGTCGGCCAACCAATCTTCGGAACAATGGTAGATGAACTCGTTGCAAAGCGGAACCTGATAGAAAATCCGCGCATACATCATGTTCACAAAAGAGCTTTGTGAATTCCAGTCTGCTTCATTCAAATCCCGAATCGAGGCATCACCAGACCAAGCGCAAAGGGCCTCTTCGGTTGGCAATTCCTGGAGATTCCACAGGACGCGGAGGTATTGGGAAAAGCCCTCATCGCCAGAGATATCACCTTGACCGGCAGGGCCTTGGTTGCCTGAGAGGGAAAGGCCCCCGTAGATTTTGGCGAGCACCATGGTGTAATTGTCTGTTTTGTTACGGCAGGTATCGCAAGGCGCGTAGACCGTTGCGCTGTTCAAGCCGTATTTAGGATAGAGGTTGAGCCCGTCAAAGCAGGAGGTGGTGAGCCCCACAAGTAGTACCGCAACAGCCAAACCCGGAGCGCGAAACGCATGCGAAAGGAAAGATAAAATTTTCATAACCTAGAGAATTAACAGGATTAAAACTTGAAGTTGAGGTTGATGCTGTAAACACGGGCGCGAGGGTAGATGTTGTTATCAATACCCCCAAAGATTTCGGGGTCAACGCCCGAATAATTCGTTAACACAAAAACGTTTTGGATCGATGCCGAAAGGCGGAATGCCAGGTCGTTGCCAAAAGGCTTGCCAAAATCGTAGCCAACAAAGAGGTTGTCCATGCGTAGGAAGTCGGCCCGCTCCAGGTAATAGTCGGATTTGAGCTGGTTGAGACGGAAGCCGGTGTTGAGGTAATCCGTCGTGATGTTGTTGATGAAACCAAGGCTGCCACCGGTACCGGCCAGGGTTCCGTTGTTGGAATTGACGTTGTTGTACATGTATCGACCCAATTCAGCCCTCATGCTGAAACCGGCGTTCCACTTCTTGTAGCGAAGGTTCGAGAAGAATCCGAGGTAAACGGTCGGAATAGGGTTCTTGTCTTTTTGGAGATCCTTGGCGGTGGGGCTGCTGATGGTGTCTTTGCCGTTGGGGGCCCAGTATTTGCCCTCGATGGGACGACCATCGGCGCCGTAAATTTGGTTGTACATGTAGAACGTGTAAGGGGTATAGCCCACGCTATGGATTTGAATGGTGTTACCAACACCTCCGGAAATGCCACCGACCAGAATGCCTTGGTTGGTGGAATCGGGTACCCGGGTCAACTTGGTGATCGTGGTCCGGTTCCAGGTAGCGTTAAACCCAAATTCTAGGTTCATTTCTTTGTTATCAATGGCCACGGCATTGATGTTCCATTCGACACCTTCGTTCTCCAAGTCACCCACATTGGTGAGGATGAGGTCCGAGAAATTGGTGCCGGCGATGGTGGGGATGACGGCCAAAAGATCGTAGGTCTTCTTTTTGTAATAATCAATCGAACCGTTGATGCGGTTTTTGAAAAAGCCGTAATCCAAACCAATGTTGGTGCTGGAGGTTTCTTCCCACTTCAGATTGGCGTCAAAGCCCTGAGGGCGCAACATTGGGAGGAAAGTGTTACCAAATTGGTAATAGGCCGATGGTGTGCTCTGGCTGTAGTTGGCCAAATAGCTGTAATCGCCGATACCGTCTTGTTGGCCGGTGATACCCCAACCAATGCGCAACTTCATATTGGAGATAGCGGGAAGGTTGTTAAAGAAGCCCAAATCGCTCATGCGCCAGGCAAAGGCCACCGACGGGAACAAACCCCAACGGTTTTCGGGAGCAAAGCGAGAGGATCCATCGGCGCGCAATGTAGCGGTCAGGAGGTAGTGGTCCAGGAAGGTGTAATTCAAACGACCGTAGAAGGACATCAGGGCATTCTCGGTGAAGAAATCGAAGGGGTTGGGCTTTTGGATGGTATCCCCGCGTTGATTAATATCCGGGAACGTGGGACTCTCGGTGCTCCAGTGCTGGAAGCTGTAACCACCGGTCACATCCATGCTGGAGAGCAAGGATTTGAGTTCCTTTTTGTAATTGAAATAGGTATCGATGAGGCGGTTGGTTTTGGTCATCGCGTATTGGTTGTTGACTCCGCGACGGGTCCAAACAGCAGCTGCGTTGGAATCAATCACCACCGATCCCGTGCTGGATGAGTAATCGCCCCCCAGGTTAAGGAAGAAGTGCAGGTCGGATAGGCCGGGCGTTTCAAAGTCCAGTAACACATTCCCGATAAAGCGATTGACCGAACTGCGGTCTTCTTTTTGGTTCAACAAGCCCATGGGGTTCTTGGTGGCCAATTGGAGGGGTTGAGCGTTGTTGGCCCATTCAAAATACCCGTTGTAAGCGCTGGTATCCCGTTTGACGGGGCGTGATGGGTCAAAAACGACTGCGGAACCGATGGCGCCACCGTCGGCAAAGCGGTTTTGGAGATTAAAGTATTTGGTGTTAAGATCGACTTTGAGGTAGGGGCCGATTTTGGGGCTGAGGTTGAGGTTGAGGCCGGTGCGCTCCAATTTGCCGGTGCGCAGGTTGCCTTGCTCGTCGTAGCGTTCAAAGCCCAAGCGATACGGCAGGTCCTTGATACCACCCGATAAGGTCAGGTTGATGTCGTTGATCAGGGCCAGTTGATAAATTTCGCTTTGCCAGTCGGTTGAATTGTTGGCCGAGGGTTGGTTGAGGAGGTTTTTCTGAGCGTTGGTGCCTTTTTCGCGGATGAGTTGTTTGAGTTGGGCGGTGTCGAGGACATTGACGGTGCGTGTGATTTGTTTGGCCGAGGAATTGGTGGTGAGTTCAACCCGGACGCGGTCCGAAGCGGCGCCTTTTTTGGTGGTGATCAGGATGACCCCGTTGGCCGCTCTGGATCCGTAAATCGCTGCTGCTGAGGCGTCTTTGAGGACGGTGAAGGTTTCGATGTCTTCGGGGTTGATGAGGGCCAAGGGATTGGCCGCGCCGGCAATACCGCCGTTATCCACCGGTACACCGTCGATCACGATCAAAGGATCGTTGCTGGCGTTCAACGAGGAACCACCGCGGATACGAATCACCGAACCACCGCCGGGAAGACCGCTGTTGTTGGTGATTCGCACACCGGGGGTTTTACCAATGACGAGTTGTTCAGGCGTTGAGAAATTCCCTTGTTGGAAGACTTTGGAAGGAATGGCCGTGACTGCCCCGGTTAGGTCCCTGGTTTGCGTGGTACCATAACCAACAATGACGGCCTCCTGCAGAAGTTGGGCGTCTTCGGTCAACGTGAAATTGGCGGTTGTAACCCCGGACGAACGGACCGTGACCGATACAGATTGGGTTTTGTAGCCCAAATAGGAAACATCCAAGGTTATGTTGCCGGGTCGAAGGTTGCCGATGGTGTAGTTTCCGTTGATGTCGGTGGCCGCTCCGGTGGTGCTGCCTTTGACCGTGACATTCGCGCCGATGATGGGCTGATTGCCTTTGTCCACAATCCGGCCGGCAATGGTGCCGGAACCCTGGCCTGCGCTCAGCAGAGGAATCCACAGCAGCAGGTTCAACAAAAAGGCTTGTCCAAAGCCTGTGAGGTTGGTGTGTTTCATGGTTTGGTTTAAGGAAATTTTGGTTTGGAAGGCTGGCAAAAACGATGTTATCAAACCGTAAATGCCTTGCATTCCCGAAATAACGAATTATTGTGGAAAAAACCTACAATTTTCCCACAAAACGATAGCCCCCGGTCAAGGGTTTGGGATTCAGGAGGGCCAAGGCTTCGGCCCCCAGGCGGCGGACCTTGCCGGGTACTTCAAAGCAGTCTTCGGGCACGATGACCAGGTATCGGGGGTAGGCCGATTTGGGCAAGCAAGGGGCCCAGGTGTGGGGGTAAAGAGGGTCCTTGGGAAGGGTACCAAGCATGCTTTGGGGTAGACAAAGCGCCACTTGCTCCCCCCAAACAGGGTCTGGAAGGGGCGCTAAGTACCAATGAGGGCCGTTAAGCCAAGCTAAATCCGGGTTTTGGGCGGCCGAAAAGCGGATTTGAGCCTCTAATTCGTCGATTAACAGGGTATGACCCCCGCTTTGGATGGTTAAATCGGCCCTTCCCAGCCAAGTAAAGGTCCCCTCCGCGGGGTTGAGCTTGGCGATTTCCCGGGTTGAAAGGGGTTGATGGTTGGTTACCGGGCCCGTTACGACCAAGGCACCGACGTTGATGTCGTTTGGGTCGTTGGAAGTCGAATTCAGGGGTTCCAGGGAAATTTGAAGACCGGGTAAGGGTTTGTACGAGGCCTGAGGATGAGGGAAGAGCTGCTGCAAGGCAAAATGCCCGGCGGTTTCGGTCATTCCAAAGCCCAAAAAAACCCTCCAGGGCTTGCCGTTTGCGGGGGCCCGTTCCAGAACCTTGCGTAGGTCGGTCACGGCCGGACCACCACCCAGGAGCAGAGTTCCCAATCGATCCCCAGGGTCGACCCCCAAGTCCAGCCAATGCCGAAGCAAGGCCAAGGCCTGGGAGGGGACCAAAGACAAATGGTCCAAGTAGGCATCGTAGGGGCGGGGCGGGGTTGTGTTGTCGCCGGGTTTTTGGGTCCAGGGTTGAGGACGAAGGTCCAAAGCCAGGGGGACCGAAATCATCCCAAAAACCGAGGCTCGGACCAGGCTCATTTTGCCACCCATACCAGTCGCCGGCAAGACCATGCCAACGCGTTGACCGGGCGACCAGCCCAGGGCTTCTTGGCTGGATAGGGCTGCTTGTATCATTTGTTCCCGGCTGAGGCGATGGCTGCGCGATGGGCCGGTGGTTCCAGAGGTTTGGAATACAAATTCATTCTGACGCGGGTCCTCCCAAAGGGCCAGGAAATCCTTGGCGGCTTGGGGTAAATCGGGGAGGAGGTAGAGCATAACGGGGCAAGCCTTGGTTGCGGATTTAGGCTTCGAGGGATGGGATGCTTAGCAGGCCGTTTTGAACCCGTAACAATGAAGGAAAGTTATTGGTGTACAAGGCGCCGGTGCCCAATCCCTGGGCCAAGGGGTTCTGGTGTTTTTGGGTTTGTTCCAAGGTCCAATGAGCCAAGGCTTCCAATCCGATATTGGATTCCAAAGCCGAGGTGATCCACCAGCCCAAACCCAGGTCTTGGGCAATTTGGATCCAGGCTTCGGCCTTGCGGAAACCTCCCAAAAGGCCGGGCTTGAGCACCAAAAACGAAACCCCGCTTTGGGCCAACCAGGATCGGCTTGATGCGTCCGGGTAACGGTGCAGAATGGACTCATCCAGAGCGACCGGCAAAGTGCCGGGTTGGCAGATATCTGGTAAGCATGAATCGTATCGAACGGGCAGGGGTTGTTCAATGCTATGAACCTGAAGGCTTTGCAAAGATTGCATTCGCAGGGGTGCGGTATCCGGGTCAAAGGCTCCGTTGGCATCAACCCGGATTTGCAAGCGCTCAACCGGGTAGGCTTCCCTCAATTCTTGCAACAATTCCAATTCGGCGGGCCAATCCAGGGCTCCGATTTTGAGTTTGATGCAGCGGTATCCTGCCTTAACTTTTTGGTGGGCCTCGGATCGCATGTTTTCAATTTCGTTCATCCAAACCAAGCCGTTCACGGACAAGGTTTTGAAGGCGCCCTCATTCAAAGACGTTATTGTGCTTTCTTCGGTCGTTGGGTGGCGATGAATATTTTTTGATAATTGTTGTAACAACGATTCAAATCCAAAGACAAGGGAAGGATGATCGCGACGATAACGCTCCAAAGCGGGTTCCATAGCGGCAGCCAAAACATCAAAATTCGGAGCGGAAGCAGCGACCTCGTTGAAATGCCGGACGGCTTCGTGTAGTGTTGCGGTCCAATGCTTTTCGTCCACCCAATCCGGGCTGAGACCGGGCAGAGGGGCGCATTCGCCGTAACAACCGCCGTAGGTCAGCACCCAGATCGGGCGTGTTAACAGGGTGTTTCGAGAGGTTCGGGCCGGTTGCCCAAAGATGAGCTCCAGGCGTTGAACGCTTAGCGTGTGCTTGGCTGCTTCGGGATGCGGACGGAGTGGGCTCATGGGGTTCTCCAATACAAAATCCAGGGCATCAAGGCCATGACCAAAAGGTAGAGGGCGGTGGGTTTGAGGTAAGCATCGTAAGCGGCGGGTTCATGAACCTGCCAGATCCGACGCAGAAGGCTGGAATAGGCCAGGGTCATCAACGACCATCCCCAGGTCAAGGGTACCGAGCGGGGGTAGGCGTAGAGCAGCATACCCAGCAAGGCAACACCGACCAGGATGCTGTGCCAAACGCGGCCACCACGGTCCCCCAAGCGGACGGCCAGGGTGATTTTGTTGTTTTGGGCGTCCAATTCCCGGTCGCGTAGGTTGTTTAGGTTGAGGACGGAGGCGGCCAAGAGTCCGGTACCCAGGGCCGGTACCCAGTCGGCCGTTGACATGGTGACACCGTGCAGTGCCACTATTCCGGCGTAGGCCACCGGACCAAAAAAGGCAATCACGGCCACTTCACCCAGGCCCCGGTAACCGTAGGGGCGGCGGCCCACCGTGTAGCGGACCGCGGCGGCCACCGCGAGGAGACCCAGGACCAACCACAAGGCATAGGTTTTGGGGGAACCCTGGAGGTGTTGTAACAAGGCAAGTCCGCTGACGAGGGCGGCGGCGGCGGCGGCTACAATGGCGATGCGCATGCTTTTGGGGCTGATTTGGCCCGAAGCGACCATGCGGGCCGGGCCGATGCGGTCCCGATCGGCCCCGCTGACGGCATCCCCGTAGTCGTTGGCCAGGTTGGATAGGATCTGGAGCAGAAAAGCGGTCAGCAAGGCCTGGCCCACGATCTCGAACTGCACCTTGCCCTGAAGGGCCAGGAGACCGGCCGGCAAAAGAATCGCCGCCGCCGCCAAAGGCAGGGTGCGCAGGCGGAAGGCTTTTAACCAAGCACGAGGTGAAGCCGTTGTTGAAGGAACCGTTGGTAAGGGGTCGGACATGGGGTTTGAGTTTGCATCTTCGTGCCGTGAATGTAGTATCGGTCGCGTCGGTAAGTAAAAGTCTTGGAGAAAGGGTTTTGTTTAGCCAATTGTCCTTTGGGTTGAACCAAGGACAAAAATTAGGATTGCTGGGCCGGAACGGCTGCGGCAAAACCACTTTGCTGCGAATGATTGCCGGTTTGGACCGGCCCGATGACGGCGAAATTCGTATCAACAAACAAATCCGAACGGCCTACCTGGAACAGGATCCCTTGTTGGGAGCCACGGGCCCGGTGATGGACGCGATTTTGCACAACGACCGCCCTCAGAGTCGATGGCTTCGGGAATACTACGACCTCAGCGACCGGGACCACCTCAGCGAGGACGAGGTGGAGCGTATGAACCGCCTTCACCAAGTGATGGAAGAGCAGGGGCTTTGGACCTACCAGCGGGATTTTAATCGGTTGTTAGGGGAATTGGAAATTCCGGACCTCCGCCAAGACATGTCCACCCTTTCGGGTGGTCAGCGCAAGCGGGTTGCCTTGGCCGCCATGATGGTCGCCGAAGCCGACTTGATTTTGTTGGACGAACCCACCAACCATCTGGATTTGAACACCATCGAATGGTTGGAGAACCGGTTGCGGAACCAAAAAACCACCCTGTTGTTGGTGACCCACGATCGGTATTTTTTGGAATCGGTCTGCAACGGTATGCTGGAATTGGAACAAGGCAAATTGTATTTCCACCAAGGCGATTACGCCACTTTTTTGGAAAACAAAGAAACCCGCGAACAAATCCAAACAGCCGATGCCCAAAAAACCCGGGCCTGGTTACGCAAAGAATTGGAATGGATGCGCCGCCAGCCCAAAGCCCGCGGCACCAAGTCCAAAGCCCGAACCGAACAATTTTACAAGGTCAGCAACGAGGCCTCCAAGCGTGAAGTGCAGGGTCGTCTGGAACTGGACGGGGTAGGCCGCCCGCTGGGGGGCAAGGTTCTGGAGATTTCTTACCTAACCAAGTCCTTTGGCGATCGGAATTTGGTCAAAGAATTCACGTACAATTTTGTGAAAGGGGACCGGGTTGGCGTTGTGGGTCGCAATGGTTTGGGCAAGACCACTTTTTTGAATTTATTGACCGGGCATCTACGGCCCGACGGGGGTTCCGTGGAGTGGGGCGAACAAACGGTGGTCGGTTATTACCGCCAAGAATCCTTGGTTTACAAACCCGGGCAGACGGTCCTGGAACGGGTTCGGGAAGTGACCGATCATATCCGCTTGTCATCGGGCAAAGAAGTATCGGCCGGCGATTACCTGCAACGCTTTTTGTTTCCGCCCAAGCAACAACACGATAAGGTCGATAAATTGAGCGGTGGTGAAAAGCGAAGGCTACAGCTTTTGTTGGTTTTGATTGCCCAACCGAATTTTCTCATCATGGACGAGCCGACCAACGATTTGGATTTGGTGAGTCTGCAAGTATTGGAAGATTACCTCGAAAAATTCAAAGGCTGTTTGCTGCTGGTTTCCCACGATCGGTATTTTATGGACCGCTTGGTAGACCACATGTTTGTGTTTGAGGGTGAAGGGTTTATTCGAGACTTTCCGGGCAATTACACCGATTATCGTTTGAGTCAAAGCGAAGGCCGATTGAGTCAAAGCGAAGGCCGTTTGGGGACTGCGACCTCGGTGACCGCTTCGACCGATTCCTCTGCTAACCACGCCAATAAACCTGCCTCAGCGACAGCCAAGAACAAAAAGCGCGGTAACAAACCCACTTTTGCTCAAACCAAGCGCTACGAGGAGCTTACGCAGCGTTTGGAGGTCATTCGAGCGGAGAAAGCCAACCTAATCGAACATTTGAATCGCAGCGGGGCGGCACCGGAAGACTATGCCGCTTGGGGGAAATCCCTGCAGGCTTTGGAATCCGAAGAGGAAAAAGCCGAATGGGAATGGCTGGAGCTCAGCGAGGTTCACGCACCGTAAAGACCCTGGACAGGTTAAAGCCAAAGTAGATGGACCCGTCGTTCCAATTCCCACGGGTATCGGCGATGAATTGGGCCTCGTTCAGGCCTCGGCTGTTGGTCAAATGCAGTTGAAAAACATGGCCCCCGGTTTCGATATCCACCCCCAGCGATAGGCTGTTTCGCGTTCCCAAGACCTCGGCTTTGGGCACCCAGATGTAATCCGCGTTGAGCGATACGCGGGGTCCTACTTTGATGCGTCCCCCCGTTCCGATCGCCATCAGGGTATTGGGTATTTCGGGTCCCGAGACCAAATTGCGGTGGAGCAAGGTGGGGGTGACTTGAAGGCTGAGATCCGCCGAGATTTTTTTGGCCAAAAGCAATTGATGGTAGTACGATAGGCGGGAGCTGAAATAATTTTTGCGTTCCGGATCGGCCCATCGTTGGGCGCTGAGGATGGTACCCGCAACATAACTCAGCGAAAAAGGCTTGGCGCCTCTTCCCCCCCCGCTTTGACGAATGATTTTGTATTTGATAAAACCATCGTAGGATTTTCCAACATTGGAACGGCCACCTCCAACCATCAAGCGTGGTGTGATTCCGTAGTCCAAAGACATACGCATCGAAGCCTGGTCCAGACCCCAAAGCTCGTACCAGCCTCCGTTAATCGCCCCAAAGCGGTGCATGATTCGAAAGTCCAGGACCCCGGCAGCCACGTTTTCGATGGAATGCGTGTTGATAACGCGTGTTGATTTGAAGGTGTATGCAACCGGTTGAGCATCAGGATTTTCGTCGACAAGTAACAGGTCCGTTAACAAGTCGGTTGTGTTGGTATCGGTGGGGCTGTTGGTATCGGTGGGGCTGTTGGGAACGTTGGAAGGCTTCGAATGTAAGTCCAGGTTGGAAAGTTCGGCATCCCTTGCAAACGTCGATCCGGCTAAAAACAAACTCAAAAATAAATTCAAAAACAAACCCCACGGCGAGCCCAAAAACCCAGCAGGAACCCAAAAGCGATTTTTCATAACAAATTGCTTAGTTGTTGGTGGGAAGGCCTTGGTTGGACCAAGCCCGAATTTTGTTGATATTGCAGGTCGACATGGGTCCGGAGGTGGGCATGACCAAAGGGTCTCCGGCCGAACGTCCGATGCGGTCCAGAATTTTGGCGATGTTGGCGGTACGCGATGCTGTGCTCTCCAAATTAAGATTCCCCGATGCCGATTGGTTGTTGTGGCAGCCCTGGCAATTGTTGGTGATGATGCCCTGGATCTCGGTGGAATAACTCACAGCGAGGGTATCGCAGGGAACGGCGGTTCCGTAGAGTTCCTTTTCGTTGTCGTAATAGCAGGCCTGGCCCATAATCAAAAAAAGGCCCGCCAAGAGAACGGCCCGGATAGATAGGACGGTCCGAATGGAGGCGAGGGGATGGAGTGGATTTTTCATGCTGGACAGGGCTAAGGCTCTTTAGCAAAAATAAGCCTTGGCTAATACCTTTGGGCGTTCAAACCATCCATGTCCACGACCCCTACTCCCACCCTTATTTTGGGTTCCGAAGGTCAATTGGGTTCCGAATTACGCAGGGCCCTCTTGGAGCAGCTCCCCCCGGAATCTGTGTTATGCACCGATTTGAGGCCTGGTCCACGGGCCGGTGATTCGCCCTTTGAGGTCCTGGATGTTTTGGACGAGGGTGCTCTGCGGAATGTTTTTGAGCGGTATCGCCCTCAAAGGGTTTATTTGTTGGCAGCGATGTTATCGGCTACCGGCGAGGCGAACCCGCGCAAAGCGTGGAAGCTCAACATGGATGGACTCCTTCGCGTTATGGACTTGAGCGTGGAGATGGGGGTTGATAGGGTTTTTTGGCCCAGCTCCATTGCCGTTTTTGGCCCCGATAGTCCCAAAGACCCCGCCGAGCAGGCCGGCTACATGGACCCAATGACGGTTTATGGAATTTCCAAACTCAGCGGCGAATTGTGGTGCCGTTACTACCATAGCAAACACGGATTGGATGTGCGTTCTCTTCGTTACCCGGGTATTCTTTCGTGGAGAACCCCACCCGGAGGCGGAACAACGGATTATGCGGTGGAAATTTTCCATCGAGCCCTGGACCAAGGCCGCTATACCGGCTTTTTGTCCGCCCACACCCGCCTGCCCATGATGTACATTGACGATGCCATCCGTGGAACGCTGGAACTCATGGACGCTCCAGTCGATCAAATCACTTGCCGCACTTCCTACAACCTGGGCGCGATGGACTTCACCCCGGCCGAATTGGCGGACTCCATCCAAAAACATATCCCGGGTTTCGAAATGTCGTACGAACCTGATTTTAGGCAGGCGATTGCCGATCAATGGCCGCAACGGGTTGACGATACCTTGGCCCGCAGGGACTGGGGATGGGCACCGCGCTTTGACTTGGAAGCGACCTGCCGTGTGATGCTGGAATCTCTGAGGGAGGCTTCTTTCTGAGGGAGCCTTCATTCTGAGGCAGACTTAATGCGCCTGTTCGCTCAGGAATTTGATGCGAACCAGTTTGATTTCTTCTTCGGTAAAATCACCGGCTAGCAAATTCTTGTAAGCCACCTGCAGATCGTCGGTATCGGCCTGGCGGAAGTACTGGTAAATTTCTTCGACGATTTCATGGTCCAGGCTGTTTTGGATAAAATAATCCAGGTTGACTTTGGTCCCGGAATCCACGATGCCTTTGAGTTCGTCCAAAACCTGATCGTACGTGAGCCCGCGGCTGTTGCCGATTTCGGTTAGTGGAATTTTGCGATCGATAGCCCCAATAATAAAGACCCGGTTGCCGGATTTGGCACCGGTACTCTTGACCACAAAGTCTTCGGGTTTTTCGATATCGTTTTCTTCGACATAGCGCGCAATAAGCTCCACAAAAGGCTTGCCGAATTTGAGGGCTTTGCCAGGACCGACCCCCACGATTTGTTGCATTTCGGCCAAGGTGGTGGGATACATGGTGGCCATTTCTTCGAGGGAGGGGTCCTGGAAGATGACATAGGGGGGGAGGCTCTTGTCTTTGGCTAGTTTTTTGCGAAGATCGCGGAGCAAGTCCAAGAGGGCCTGATCCAGGGCCTCGGAGCGTTGACCTTCGAACTCGCTATCGCGGGCCATATCAAAGCGATGGTCCTGCGGTACTCGAAGGGTATAGGGATCCTGTAGGTACTCGGCGGTTTTGGGCGTTGTACGCAATGTGCCGTATTGTTCAATGTCCTTGTGGAGGAGGTTTTGTAACAATGCAACGCGAAGGCAAGCTTTCCAAAACGAAAGTCCGCGTTCCTTGCCTACACCGAAACCGGGCAGCCGTTGGTGTCCGTAGGCTTCGATTTCGGGGGTCATTTCGCCGGCCAGAAAGTGGCTGATATGTTTGTAAGTAAAGGCTTTCTGGAAGGATTGAACGGTCTGAAGCAACAAGACCATCTCATCCCGTACCTGCTCGGTCGGTTGGGGGTTGCGGCAATTGTCGCACATCTTGTTGCAATTCGTGTCGTCAAAAGACTCGCCGAAATAATGTAAAATTTGTTGCCTTCGGCATAGACCGGATTCAGCCAGCGACATCACTTCCTGAATCAAGAGGTTTCCGACCTCTCGTTCGGCGACCGGCTTGTCCTTCATGAATTTTTGCAATTTCTCGGCATCCCTTTCGTCGTAATAGGCGATGCAAACCCCTTCAAGGCCATCCCTGCCCGCACGCCCGGTTTCCTGGTAATACGATTCAATGGATTTGGGGATATCGTAGTGAATCACAAAGCGAACATCGGGCTTGTCAATCCCCATCCCAAAGGCGATGGTTGCTACAATAACGTCGATTTCTTCCATCAGGAAATCATCCTGGTTTTTGACCCGCTGGGCGGATTCCAAACCGGCATGGTAAGGAACGGCCTTGATGTCGTTGGCCCGCAGAATTTCGGCAAGTTCTTCGGTTTTCTTGCGGCTTAGGGTGTAAATAATACCGGACTTGCCGGCGTTTTCTTTGATGTATCGGACGATGCTCTTGACCGCATCCACTTTGGGCCGCATCTCGTAAAAGAGATTGGGCCGGTTAAAAGAGGATTTGAAAAGGCGGGCATTGGTCATCTGAAGGTTCTTGATGATGTCGTTTTGAACCTTCTCGGTCGCGGTCGCGGTGAGGGCAATCAGGGGCACATCTCCAATGGCCTTGACCATTTGGCGAATGTTTCGGTATTCGGGTCGAAAGTCATGGCCCCATTCCGAAATGCAATGGGCCTCATCCACGGCGACAAAAGAAATTTGGTGATCGTGCAGGAAGTCCAGGTTCTCCTGTTTGACCAGCGACTCCGGAGCCACGTATAACATTTTGGTGATGCCGGCGTCGACGTTGGCCCGCACCCTTTTGAGTTCGGCTTTGGTCAAAGAGGAGTTCAAAAACTCGGCGATCCCATCGGTCCCCGAAAAAGCCCGGACCGCATCCACCTGGTTTTTCATGAGGGCAATCAGGGGGGAAATGATAATGGCCGTACCCGGTGAGATGACCGCGGGCAATTGGTAGCACAAGGATTTGCCGGCCCCGGTGGGCATGATAACAAAGGTATCTTGGCCTTCGCAGATGCTTTCGATGATGGCTTCCTGTTGGCCTTTGAACCGATCAAAGCCAAAAAATTCCCTCAAGGCTCTGCGGAGCTGATGGGAGACGCTTTCTTGAACTAGACCTTCGGCCATGGAAATCAGGGTATTTTTGTGTTCAGGGTTGACCGCGGGGTCAATTTCTAAGACCACCATAAGATAACGATAAAATTTGATTTTGGATTTACAGAGCCTAAAAAAAATTTCGCAGCGGGTTTTGGACCTGGAAGCCCAGGCCATTTTGGCGCTCAAGGACCTTCCGATCGAGCCGTTGGCGGCGACCGTGGATGCGATTTTGACCTGCAAGGGTCGAGTCGTCCTGAGCGGTATTGGCAAGAGCGCGATCATTGCCCAAAAAATTGCGGCAACGCTGAATTCGACCGGCACCCCTTCCTTGTTTATGCATGCAGCGGATGCTGTTCACGGCGATTGGGGCATGGTCCAACCCGATGACCTCCTGATCCTGGTCTCCCAAAGCGGGAATTCCCCCGAAATCAAGGCCCTCCTACCCATGGTGGGCCTGGGGGGTCAGCGGCTGGTGGCCATCACCGGGGATCCGTCCAGCGCCTTGGCTATCGCCGCCGGGGATTATTGCTTGTTGAGCACCGTGGAGGCCGAAGCCTGCCCTCACAACCTGGCTCCCACCACCTCGACCACCGTGCAGATGGCCTGGGGGGATGTCCTTGCGGTGGTTTTGATCGAAATCCGTCGCTTTGGCCCGGGGGATTTTGCCCGTTTTCATCCGGGTGGGGCCCTTGGGAAGCGCCTCTACCTCCGGGTTCAGGACCTGGTGGGCCGAAATGCCCGACCTTGGGTGGCCGAAGAGGCCGGTTTTAGGGCCTTGGTGACCGAAATCTCGACGGGACGCATGGGGGCCGCGGCGGTTTTGCGGGATGGGAAGCCTGTTGGTGTGGTGACGGACGGGGATTTGCGTCGGACCCTGGAGTCGGGTCGTCCCTTGGATAGCCTTCGTGCCGGGGATCTTATGAGCTCTGGCCCCCGCACCATTGTCCTGGATGCCCTGGCGGTGGATGCCTTGGCCCAGATGAGAATGCATCAAATCACCCAATTGCTGGCGGTCGATGAGGACGGAGGATACCAAGGGGTGGTACATTTGCACGATTTGCTCCGCGAGGGCGTTGTTTGACCATGAATCCCCCCCCATCTAACGGAACCTCCCCCCATGTCCTTATCATGGCCGGGGGCAGCGGGAGTCGATTGTGGCCGGTAAGCCGGACCAACAAGCCCAAGCAGTTTTATGATTTGCTGGGAACAGGTCAAACGATGTTGCAACACACCTTTGATCGGGCCTTGGCCTTGACCGGTTCCCCATCCCGTATTCGGGTCATTACCCAAACCCAGTGGGGTGATTTGGTTCGCGAACAATTACCGGAACTGGCCGCAGAACATCTATTGTTGGAACCCATTCGCAAGCAATCTGCGACGGCCACGTATTACGGTTTGCTTAGTTTGGAGACCGAAACCGAGCAGGACCCGGTGGTGATTTTGCCCTGCGATCACTTTGTGTTGGATCGAGAACGTTTTCATGAATCCATTGAACAGGCGCTTCGAGCGGCTGTTCAAACCAAGGCGATGGTGATCATGGGCGTGAAGCCCACCCGACCGGAGCCCAATTATGGTTACGTTCAATACGTTGACAACCCTACAGCGGTTTCCGAAGAAGCCCGATTTCACGTCAAAACGTTTACCGATCAACCTTCCCAGGAATTGGCCAATACGTTTATCCGATCCGGTGATTTTGCATGGTATACCGGGATCAAAGTGGGGGGCAAGGAGGCTTTTTTGGACCTTTATCGCCGATGGATGCCGGATTTGGTGGAAGTCTTTTCTGAATTTCAAGCCATCAAAGATCCTTTGTTACGAAAATCGATCCTGGACAAAATTTACCCCCGCTGTGAGTCGGTTTCTTTTCGCGAGGGTATTTTGGACAAAGCCGGAACCTTGTTATTGCAATTGGGCGATTATGGTTGGGGTGACTTAACCTATTGGGCCGAAATTTATCGGGAACACGAGAAAGATTATTTTGGGAATGCGGTGAACGGTAGCCAAGTGGCCTTGTTCGATTCTCATAACAATATGATTCATATCACCGGGCAGCGGATTGCGCTGATTGATGGTTTGGAGAATTACATCGTGGCGGATTCTCCGGAAGGGATTTTGGTATGCCCCCGTCACAAAGAAGGCGAATTGCGCCAACGCCTGGCTGTGCTGAGGCGTCAGCAGACGGACAAAAACGGAGGCGATAAGCCTCCTCGCCTTACCTAAACGGCGTGAAAACCTATTGGCGATTGTTGGTACTGGCAGGACCTCTGGGGAGGCCTATGGTTCAGTATCTTTTGTTAACCATCGGGGGGATTGTTTTTGGGCTGGCCAA
>ENA-ORFA01000519-ORFA01000519.1-marine-metagenome-genome-assembly--contig:-NODE-519-length-16344-cov-2.409664_pt1 | contig 16344 bp, 19 predicted proteins | sample MGYA00248621_ERZ508587 | MGnify/ENA primary metagenome ERZ508587 (study PRJEB26250, sample SAMN06266239) | marine metagenome | isolation source: Columbia River Estuary | place: USA:Columbia River Estuary... | reverse complement strand
CATCTGCTTGTTTTGCTAATTTACCAGTTTCTACACTGATTTCTTTTCCACCCGTATTGATGGATTTTTTTAAACCTATATTCATGATTATTTATTTACTTATTTGGACATTTAGACATTTGACTTTTGGACATTTGGACTTAAAGACTTTAGGATTTTAGGACTTAAAGACTTTAGGACTTTAGGATTTAAAAACATTAGGACTTTGGGACTTAAAGACATTAGGACTTTAGGATATACAGACTGAGATGAAGAGGTTAAACTGATAAACATAATACTTTATTCTGATTTAAGTTTATTTGTAAAAGCCCCTATTTTTCTCTGAACACTTCCTAAAATTACCAACACATTTTTTATATCTATTTTATATAACATCTCAATTAATATCAACTGAGTCTCTAATTCATAACTTGACGAAATTGAGATTTCAAGAAATCGAATAAATTCACGAGTGGTAGTTCGCCCGGAGCCTTCAGCGATATTTGATGGTATGGAAACCGACGCTCTTTGAATTTGAGCTTTCAAACCAAAACGCTCAACATCCGGTAGTTGTGAAGTAAGTCCATATACTAGGCTAACTAATTCCATCGAATCGCTCCAAATAGTCAATTGCCGAAAGTTGTGCGCCTTTTTCAATTTTTAACTTTAATCGATTTTTTTGTAAAAAATTCTAATATTAATTCTTATTCTTTTTTCATTAAATCCTACTTATTGCTTTTATATATACAAGTCGTGGGAATATCAATACTCTAACACATTAGGAGTGTAAGGCTACAAAAGTCCTTAAATCTTTGAATCCTTACATCCTTTCATCCATCACAATCCATCTTAAATCCAAATAAAAAGAGGGAACCTCGACATAGCCGAACGTCCCCTCTCCAATAAAATTTAAATCCCTGTGATTAACGACGAAGTCCTAACTCCTTAATTAACGCACGGTATTTTTCAATATCATTTCGCTTAAGATAATCTAAAAGACTTCTACGCTTACCAACTAACAACTGAAGTGCACGTTGTGTACCGTAATCTTTACGATTTTTCTTTAAGTGTTCTGTTAAGTGACTAATACGGAAAGAAAACAAAGCAACTTGTCCTTCCACAGATCCAGTATTTGTTTCGGAACCCCCGAATTTACTGAAAATTTCTTTTTTCTTGGTTGAATCTAAATACATGCCAATATTGATTAAAATAATTTTTATGTAGCCTACAAACTTTTTGTAAGACGGGGCAAAGATACGGATAAATCCGAAGCGCACAAGAATTCGACATCCTTTTTTACTCCGTGCTCAGCAAGATCATGTGGTTCGTATGCGATTTAAACCCAACAAGCCCTTTGCGCCTAGTTAAAATAACAGTCGACGTGTATAACTCCTGTCATACGCAAGGCATAATACCCCAACTGAACCCCGATGGCAAGCAACGCTAAACCAACCATCCATTTGTATGAAACATTTACGCTAAATGCCACCGATAAAACGAGAAGAAAAATCAATACTAAATAAATCAGTAAGGCGGGAAACATGACAATTGACTCCCACAGTTTTCCTTCGGTTAAGGCCCAAAAGGAACGTTGAATCCCGCAGCCGGGACAGTCGAAACCGAAATATGATTTAAAGAGACAATCCAGCAAAACCTATTTACATGTTTGGCATATCAGCAATGGCGTTAGCGAATCCAAAAATCAACGCAAAAACGATATAAAGAAGGGCAAGAACGCCTAAAATCCCACCAATCAACCCCAATGTTTTGGCCGATTTTGCCTGATTAAATGATTTTGCGGTATACTCTTCAGGAGCGTCGTTATATTCTGCAATGGCCTTATTCGCTTTACTCATGGCAAAAAAACCAAGGATTGCCGCAATAAAACCACCATAACAGCAAGTACAAAACACCAATACAATCGAAACAACACCTAAGATTTGTGCTGTTTTTGCCTCAGGTAAATCAATATGCTGATGTTGAATTGCAGAATTGTTTGCTTCTGAAATATCATTCATAATAAATAGAAATTAAAACCAAGGTTTTTTATTGACCTGGTATGTATTAATAAACTCATCATCCGATTTGGTGAGGTAAATAATTCCTTCAATGATTGGTATCAAATTGATGGCAAATAGAACACCACCAAATCCACAGGTCACAAAGCTAATTCCTGGTAATAACACAAAATTCGAAACCAAATAAATGATTCCTTCTTTGTTGTAACCAAGTATAAACTTGTGTATACCTAAATAACCAACTAAAATGGCTGTAATTCCTGAAATAATGCGCTTACTCTCCATTAAAACCAAGGTTTTTTATTAAGCTGGTAGGTATTCACAAAATCTTCATCAGACTTTGTTAAATAGATAATTCCTTCAATCAAAGAGAAGGTAAAAACAATTGGTAAAAATATCCAAGTCAAAAAGACACAAAATCCCAAAAAGAATAATCCTAAAGTCACGGACAACATGATGATCCCCTCTTTTTTGTATCCTAAAACGAATTTATGAACTCCAAAATGACCTAAAAATATAGCAGTAATTGCTGCAATCATTTTTTTACTTTGTACTGTATTTTCCATATACTCTAATTAATTTAAAATTTACAACCTATTTCATGTGCCCAGGGTATAATACCAGACCATCTTAACGAATAATTAATGACCTGAATTATTATTGCCACTACTCCACACAACAAAATTGCTTTATTTTGTCTTGCCCATGTTATCTTTAAAATCCGTAAAAGCTCCAAAATGAAATAACACAACAGCGGGATCATACCCGGAAAAAAACGAAACGACGTGTACAAATCAAAATGAATCAATGCCATTAAGGAGCGCTGAAATCCACACCCTAAACATTCAACACCGAAATAAAAATAATAAGGACAAGGAATCATGATTCAAAAAAAAAGCAGGTTGCCCTGCTTTTATATAATGATTGTGATGTTCTAATTACACCAAATCTCTTCCGTCAGCCATTTTCAAGCTTCCGTTGATAATTTTGAATAAGTCAATCCAAATTTTAACAACACCAACAGGTAGGCATAGTAAAAACCATAAAAGTTGCTTCCACCAGTCATTGTATCCCAACATTAATCTGTGTATTCCATAGGCACCTAAAAGGATACATACTATTAGAATCGTTGTTTTCGATTGTGCTGGCTTTAATTCTTCACTCATAATATTTAGTTTTTAAAGGTTTACGATTTCAAAGATATATTTTTTTTTATATTAAAGTATATTAATTCAAAAAATGTTAAAAATTATCCAACAACTCACTGTCCTTATTTTTTCCATTTGGATTATCAGGATGCCCAACATATTCTGCGCTACCAAAGGCTAGGATTGGATAAAAGATTAGCGGTAAAAACAACATCCCTAAGGTGAAGCCTACTTCTTTACCAAAACTCTTACTTAGTCGGTTTTGAATCCAGATAGACCAGATAACCCCGATGTAGGGAATCATAGGCAGTAAACCAAACCATGACTCTTTGCCACCAATTTCCGCCATCACCATATTATTATATATAGGCACCATACATGCCCAACCCGGCTTACCTGCTTTCTCAAAAATCTTCCACATGGAAATCAACATCACGATCGCAACAATAAATATAGTAATGATAAATACCACCATAAATACTAACATACCTTTTTCATCATTATTCATACCCAAGAAATTTTAAAATTTTCACGAATATCGGTTTTTATTTTTTTTTGACAAGAAAATCAGATGGAACATTCGAACATTTATAAGAATACAATTGTTTTAACATCGATTCTACAACCAAACCTTGGTACCTTCTGTACAATTCTGACAAATGTCTATCCCTTGTCGCTTGGTTAATATCGCATTTCTAAACTGTTTATATTTCAGATTATTCCAAATCTGACCAAAAGTTTCCTTGGTCAATTCGCCCATCGCATAAGAAGCATCCTTATCAAAACAACAAGGCACCACCTTTCCATCCCATGTAACAACGCTCCCCGACCACATCCGCCAGCAGTGATCCCCTCCCCTATTTTTCATCACAAATTCACCAGTCCTACTGCGCTTGTACCGGCTGTATGCTTCATTTTCAGGCATCAAGGGATTCCCGTACTTGAAATCATACAATTGCGCTGATTTTATACGAACCTCATCAACACCCAGTTCTTTTGCTTTTTCAAAAACCATTGGAATCTCATGCTCATTGGGTTTAACTGCAAGACACTGAAAAATTAGGTGTGGCGTATTAGACTTCATCTTGCGCTTAGCCGCTACCAAGGCCTCTGTTGCTATCCAAACCTTCGAAAGATCTCCATGTACCCGATATTGCTGATAGACCCCTTGTGAAACACCATCAACCGAAATAATTAATTGATCCAAGCCACTCGCTACAATAGCCTCCGCATTCGTTGAATCGATGAAATGTGCATTGGTTGATGTAGCAGTGAACATTCGATGCCGTTTTGCCGCCTGAATTAATTCTAAAAACTTCGGATTCAAAAATGGTTCTCCTTGAAAATAATAGGTTATATAAAGCACCGTCTTAGAGAGTTGTTTCAACCATTGTTCATGGTGCTCCAATGTCATTTTGCCCGTGGGTCGAGAAAATTTCTTTAACCCACTCGGACATTCCGGACACCCTAAATTACATGCCGTAGTAGGTTCCATACTTACATGAAACGGTAAGCCAAGGTGTATACTTTTCTTGAGAATTCTAGAGATATAATAACTGCATACTAATCCTAAGAAATTTATTACCCGTCGAAAAGACAGGTACTGCAACCAACTCCATACTGTGCGAACCGTTTTCACCTAGCGAAGGTAATGATTTCCACAGCGAGTTAAACAGCATTCGAATTAAGCTTATATTTGCGTAGAAAATTTGACCATGCAGGTAATTCTAAAACACCAAGAAATTCATCAAAAAATTACCCGACTTGCCTACCAGATTTTGGAACAATGTACGGACCAAGAAAAAATCTACATTGGAGGAATACAAGGCAACGGTTTTTTACTCGCGACACACCTTAAATCGGTGATTGACGCGCATGGGTCGCTAAACACGCAATTGTTCGAAATTGAAATTAACAAGGATGAACCTTGGGCCAGTCCGATCGGACTTTCCATACCAGAAACTGAGTTGAAGCATGGGTACATTGTGTTAGTTGACGATGTGATTAACTCCGGCAAAACCATGCAATATGCCCTCATCAAATTCTTGCAGCAAGCCACACATTCTATAAAAACACTGGTTCTTGTAGATCGCCAACACCGGAGGTATCCCATCAAGGCCGACTTCGTAGGGCTAAGTCTTTCTACTACGCTCAAAAACCGAGTTGAAGTAGATTTAGTATCCACCGAACATTATGCTTATTTGAAATGATACGTATTACGGAAAGCAGCTCAAATCACAATCATTTAGAAACGCTTTCTACAAGCGAACTATTACATGGTATCAATTCTGAAGACGCAAAAGTAGCCGGTGCGGTTCACGCAATCATTCCTGCCATTGAATCCTTCATTGATGCATGCTTTGAGCGTATGTCAACCGGAGGACGACTGTTTTATTTAGGCGCAGGCACCAGCGGTCGCTTAGGTATTGTTGATGCCAGCGAATGTCCGCCAACCTTTGGGGTAGATCACGGTGTTGTAATTGGATTAATAGCAGGTGGCGATAAAGCCATTCGTAAAGCGGTTGAATTTGCAGAAGACGATGAGCTTCAAGGATGGAAAGACCTGGAAGCACATCAAATTACGGAATTAGATACCTTGGTAGGGATCGCAGCTTCCGGAACTACTCCCTATGTGATGGGCGCGATACGAACTGCAAATTCCTTAGGCATATTAACTGGAGGAATCACCTGCAATCCGGGGTCTCCGCTTTCCAAAGAGGTCTCCTACCCTATGGTTCCCGTAGTTGGCCCTGAATTTATTACTGGCAGCACACGCATGAAATCGGGCACCGCCCAAAAATTAGTGCTCAATATGATTTCTACCTCTCTAATGATCAAACTTGGACATGTAAAAGGAAATAAGATGGTAGACATGCAATTAAGCAATGAAAAATTAGTGCAACGAGCTATTCGTATGGTATGCGATGAAATTCCGGTAACTGAATCCGAGGCGGAAATCCTATTGAACGAATTTAAATCCGTGCGTGCAAGCGTAGTTGCTTATCACGAAAAAAATAAACAGCCATGAGTTTTGATCCCAATGGAGTTGGCGTTGCCAACGGAAACCTTTTTGGGTTTCCATGCACTGAAGCAGAGGCCGACTTAATCATCATTCCAATCCCCTGGGATGCCACAGCCTCCTATGGCAAAGGAACAAGCAATGGTCCACAAGCCATATTAGATGCCTCTACTCAACTAGATTTCTTTCATCCAAGGCTAGAAAAGGCCTATGAAACTAAGATTTTTTTAACCCCGATTTCCGAGGAATGGAAAGCCATTAATGATTCGCTGAATGATCGAGCAAGCGAATATTTTTTAGACCTGGAACAACTGGGTGAAGCTTCAGCGCAGCTCAAACACAAAGCCATTATTGATGAAATCAATACAGCGCACGAAGCGCTTACTTCCAACTTGAAATCACGGGTTGAAACCCTTATTCAATCGGGTAAAATTTGTGCTGTATTGGGGGGTGAACATTCGACACCACTCGGGTTGATTCAAGCCATCAATGCACATTACACCTCGTTTAGTATACTTCAAATCGATGCCCATGCAGATTTAAGGAATGCCTATGAAGGATTTAACCAATCGCATGCGAGCATCATGTACAACGTGGTAGAATCATGCGACAAGTTGAATCAATTAGTCCAGGTTGGAATTCGAGATTTATCTTCAGACGAATATGAACGGTCGTTGACGCATCCAAAAATCACTACGTATTTTGACTGGAATCTCAAGGAAGAGTCGTTTCATGGGAAAACATGGAGTACCCAATGCGATGAAATTATCGAATCCCTTTCCAACGACGTATACATTTCCTTCGATATTGATGGCCTAATACCCAACCTTTGTCCAAACACTGGAACACCGGTAGCCGGTGGATTTACCCTGGAGCAACTGAGTTTTTTGATTTTTAAACTAGTTGATTCCGGCAGGAAAATCATTGGCTTCGATTTAAATGAAGTATCTCCGGGAAGCAGTGGAGATTGGGACGCCAATGTCGGTGCTCGTGTGCTGTGGCAATTGGTTTGCGCCACGGAATTAAGCCGCAGAAAGTCATGTTAGAACGAATCAAATATAATTTTTGGTTATTGGTGTTTGTATTAAACACCTTGTTCTTCTTGTTCTTTTTATATCAGGCAATTTCCTTTACTAGTGTGTATGCCTATCGCTGGCTATTCTTTTTATCTACGCCTTTTTTCACCAGCGGCATCCACTTGCTGATCAAGTCACGATCTACCAAGGCGGAATGGCTTTCGGTAATCAACTTCTTACTGACCGCATTCTTAATCATTTATTTCAATGCCTTACCAGATGCCTTAGAAACACGTTGGACCTGGTTCATTATTCCTGTATTTAATCAATTATTCATCAATTCCTTTGATGTGATTTGGACTAATCAGTACAAACTGAAAGTGTTTGGAGTATCTGCAGTCACTTTACTATGGCTAACTACTTGTATTTGCGTATTATCCAACTTTCTTTGGTAGACCAATGTAATTATTCCCCTAAGCATTGGTGTTGGGATTATTTTATTGGGAGTAATCTTAATTGGAGCAAAGGCAGAACCTAAGCCCTAGTATCTCCCAAAACCGATAACGCGCGTAGCATAATACTTTGAGTTATCAATATCTTGAAACATCACTCCTTTACTGCTACTGGAATGAATCATTCGCTTGGGTTTACCCGGTTCATTCACTAAAATCCCAACATGACTAACCACCCCTTGTTGTCCAAAAAAAACGAGGTCGCCAATACACGCTTCAGCAGGATCAACCTTCATCGAAGAAGCATATTGATCCCTGGAAACCCGGGGGATTTTTTTTCCTTGTTGCGAAAACACATACGACGTAAAGCCACTGCAATCAAACCCACCAGGGGCTTCACCGGCCCACACATACGGCGTACCAATAAAACCTTGAGCAAACTCAATCATGGCTATCGCTTTTTCCTTGCCGAGTAACCCCGAAGGGGATTCCCATGAGGTACTAGTAGATTCATTCGACTCCACTCGAACCACAGCATTCAACGCACTGATATGCGGAGTATACATCCGAACCAACTTATTCTCCTTTTCCTGTGATAACTCCGCAATCCAATCGTTTAAATCGGCTTGAAGGGAAGCTAATTCTTGACCGTGATTCACTTTCAGCTTAGCGCCTTTTTCCGTTTTACCGAGTGATTTTAGAAAGCTAAAAGACAAATCAACAGTTTCAGAATGCTTATTTCGCCACCCCTCATTACGCAACAACTGAAGAGCACTTATCGCTTGATAATATTCAGGCAATAACGAATAGTCATATTCAGGTTTATTGAGTAAACGGACAGATTTTCGATACACCAGATGATATCTTCCTTGATCATATAATTGCTCTACCTTATCAAAGGCAGGTACTTGTGCCATAGCTGACATAGAAATGCCAAGAAGAATAACAAGGAATTTTAGTGAGGTATTAATTCGAAAAAACCTTTCCATCAGATAACACGAGATGCGAATTATTGAATAATTTAACCAAAACCGAATTGCCAAAGATTTTAAATTCCGAATCGGCTAACAGCGTTATTTCATGATTTACACCATTGACCATTGCAGATACGCCCCCCATAATATTCCGATACGCAATGGTATTGTTTTTAATTTCCCAGGTGTTGGGTATAAAATTAGCCACTTGAATTTTTTCATCGTTCACATAGGTGAAGAGGTAATTATTCTCGCCCCAAATCACCACATCGTCTTTCACATCCCAAAAAGAAGAAATAAAATTGGTAAGTAAGGTCTTTTCCCCATTTTTATATAACCACAGGTTTGAATTTAAATCCTCATACACGATAAAGCCTCTACCCGCTTTATATTTTCTCATAAACTGATTCTCCACGTCAATGAACTCTCCATGCTCAAATGCGACAAAGGTTCTAGTGGTTGGGTCATTAAAACAAATGATATCCGTACCCAATTGAAAATCAATTGTTCCGTTCCACGCGCAGATTTCATAGATCATTCCATCTTGAAATACTTTAAACAAATTCCCATTGTCTTTGAACACCAAGATATTCTCTCCTACCGTTGTTGGAATTGACAACTCTCCAATAATGGTAGCGAGGCTCATGGTATTTTTTTTCCAATACACATTTAAGGTATTGAATCGCGTATCTTCATATACAATCAACGAATCTTTCACTAAAAACTTCCGACCGAAGTAAGTTAACGTTTGGAGACGACCCTTGTCCCACATGTTTAAAGTAGGCCCAATCATATACCCTAGCAAATGATCTGAGACCTGATATTCTACATTAAGATTTGTGATGTCCTTGCGCTGCCTTCCATCGTAGAGCCTCAAATTTCCACGGGTATCAATATAGGCAACGAGTTCATCCCCTGCTTGGTAGTCTTTAACGGGTTGAATTTCAATGTTTTTAAATCCCCCATTCTCATAACTCAAGAAAAAGTTATTAAAATCTCTGAACGGCACAACCGTTTGTCCAAAGGCAATGGAGCACAACAAGAACACCAAGGGTAACAATCGCTGCATGGGTTCAAAGGTAGGCAATTTTTAGGCCAATTTCTTGGAGTCGAATAATTTTCAAAATACGGCCGCGGGATTACGCACTTTATCGTAAATTAGCGCTTCAAAAATTTATCTATGAAGTCCATTTTTATAACACTACTTGCACTGATCCTTTTAAATACGGGATTTGCACAAAGTAAAATTAATTACATCGAATACGATTTACCTAACGGTATTCACGTAATCTTACATGAAGAACATAGCACGCCTATCGTTGCTGTTTCAGTTCTATATCATGTTGGATCTAAAAACGAGAACACCGAACGCACAGGTTTTGCGCATTTCTTCGAACATTTACTTTTTGAAGGGTCTCAAAACATTGGACGAGGTGAATATTCTAAGTTGGTGGAAAAAAACGGAGGTACCTTAAACGCAAATACGTCTCAAGACCGAACGTATTATTATGAAATTTTGCCTTCGAACCAATTAGAATTAGGGCTTTGGTTAGAAAGTGAGCGTATGTTGCATGCCAAAGTTGAAAACGTAGGAATCGAAACACAACGAAGTGTTGTAAAAGAAGAAAAACGTCAGCGAGTAGACAACCAGCCGTATGCTAGTTTTATTTCAGAAATGTTCAAGCGAGCCTTTCCAAGTCATCCATATCGCTGGGTTCCTATCGGTTCAATGGAGCACTTAGATGCAGCAGTTGAGGCAGATTACGTACAATTTTATCAAGATTTTTATGTGCCAAACAATGCTACTATCTCGATTGCAGGTGATATTCCAATTGAAAAAACCAAACTATGGATTGAGCAGTATTTCGGATCCATCCCTAGTGGTCAAGCAATCAACTTATACCGTGATGTGCTTAGCTTAAGTTCGGAAAAGTTCGTTGCAAAATATGGCATTGATAAAAGTAAGTTTGATGCAAAAGACATTAATAAAACAAAAGATAAAGCAGCGATTGCTGTGTTAAACAAATTAAAGGCGACTCCAATCGTGGTGCGAAGAACCCAAAAAGATAAGGAGCCAATTCGTGGTGTTATAACCGACACCATTTACGACAACATTCAGTTACCTGGGATTTTTATGGGATATAAAATTCCTGATCAAAAAAATGCAGACAGCTATGCACTGGAGTTTATGAATGAAATTCTTTCTGGTGGAAACAGTTCACGCATCAATAAAAACCTAATTGAGAAAAAACAAATCGCTACCTACGCGAGCTCATTTAATTATGGATTAGAAGATGGCGGAATGAATATCTTCTTAGCCTTGGCTAAAGAAGGGGTTTCATTGAATGATATTCAAGCGGCGTTCGACATTGAAATCAGAGCCATGAAAGATCAATTGATTTCAGATGAAGAATATCAATCGGTGTTGAATAAATTCGAAAAACAAGTGGTTGAATCTACCTCATCGGTAGCCGGCATTGCAGAAAGCTTGGCGGATAACTATGTATACTACGGAACGGCGGCGCGCACAAATCAAATGCTTGAAATGTATCGTAAAGTCACAAAAGAAGACATCCAACGCGTGGCAAACACCTATCTAACAGATAATGCACGTGTTATTTTATATTACTTACCAACTGAAAAATAATCATGAAATATACCTTATCACTCCTCGTTGCGTTCGCGTTTAGCAGCATATACGCACAAATTGATCGTTCAATCATGCCGAAAGCGGCTACCCCAACGCCGATTCAACTTAAGGAATCAGCGGTATGGACCACCAAAAACGGAATGGTGGTCATCCTATCGGAAGACCACAAACTACCTAAAGTATCGTTCGACCTGACGCTAGGTTATACCCCAGGATTGGAAGGCGGCAAAGCCGGCTTAAATGAATTAACGGGTTCATTAATAATGTCTGGCACGCAAAATCGATCAAAAGATCAATTGGATAAAGAAATTGATTTTATTGGCGCAACCATAAATGCCAGTGCAACCAACGTTTATCTTTCAACCCTAACAAAACACCTTGACAAAGGAATGGGATTAATGGCGGACATTACCTTGAATGCATCATTTCCTGAATCTGAATACACGCGGATTGTAGATCAATTTAAATCCGGCTTGGTTTCTTTAAAATCAGAAGGACAAGGCATGGCAAATAATGCCACTGCTAAAGTTAATTTCCCAAATCATCCGTACGGTGAGGTAATGACATTTAAAACGCTTGAAGCAATTACCCTGGATGACATCAAAGGGTATTACAAGCAACATTTTACGCCTCAAGGTGCCTATTTAGTAATCGTTGGAGACATTACGCGCGCAGAAGCTGACGCTTACATAGAAAAATACTTTGGTTCTTGGAATGGAAATGCTCCAGCGCAACCTCAATTTAAAGATCCAAACAAAACGGATGGAAATCAGGTGTATTTTGTAAACAAACCAGGTGCTGTTCAATCCGTAATTCAAGTTACGTTTCCCATCCCAATGCGTATGGGGAATCCAGATAATTTAAAAATGACTGTATTAAATGATGTCTTTGGTGGTGGTGGATTTGGAACGCGACTTATGCAGAATTTACGTGAAGATAAAGCCTTTACTTATGGATGCTACTCCGGCTTAAATATTCTAAACAACGTGGGCTGGATATCTGTTACCGGTAATTTCAGAAATGATGTTACGGACTCTGCCATTACGGAAATAGTCAACGAATTAAATCGCTTATTGGCAGACGATATTAAATCCGATGAACTTGATCTCACTAAAGCAACTAAAAACGGAAGCTTTGCACGTTCGTTGGAACGTCCACAAACCATTGCACGTTTTGCTTATAACATTCAACGGTATGGACTACCTGCAGATTATTACAAAACGTATTTGCAGCAGTTAGACGCCATAACACCGGCGGATCTAAAAACAGTTGCTTCGAAATATATAAAATCCAACAACTATAACATCATTGTGGTAGGTAATGAGGCCGTTTTGGAAAAAATCAAACGCTTTGATTCCGATGGCCAGGTTACAAAACTTGATGAATTCGGTGATGTAAAATCAGATAAAATCGCCTCTGACCTAATGATCAACGACTTACTAACCAAGGTAACCTTAAGTTTAACGCAAGCTTCTTCCTTAAAGGCAGCCACAAAAACGGTAAGTAAAATCAAATCGATGGTTCAGAAATCCACCTTGAAATCCGATAAAATTCCATTTCCATTAAGCAGTACTTCGTATTTTACAACCAAGGGAATACAAGCAGATAAAATGGAATTCAATGGTATGATTGCACAGAAACAGTACTTTGACGGTAAAAGCGGGTACAGCTTCAACATGCAAACAGGGAAAAAAGAAATGACCAGTGAAGAGGTTGCCATTGCCTTGATGGAACAAGGTGTCATTCCAGAATTGAATTGGATCAATACCGTTTCTAATTATAAACCAGAAGTAATTGGGATTGAATCTGAAAATGGTATGCCATATTACGTGGTTAAAATCGCATTTGGAGCGAGCGGCGAAGTTTATCACTATTACGATAAGTCAACCTACCTTAAAGCTAAAACGGTTAAGGTAATGAACCAAGACGGTGAATCTTCTACTACCGTAATTGAATATGCTGATTACAAAGCAGTAAATGGTGTGCTCATGCCACATAAAACGATTCTGAATGTTGGCCCTATGACACTAAACATCAGTTTGGATGCCACGGAAGTCAATGGTGCAGTGGATTTGAAAGATTTCGAATAAAAAAGGAAATGAAAACAGGCGTACTCCTCGTTTCTTTACTTGCCTCATTCTTTGCGAATAGTCAACTATTATATGAAATAAAGAGTAAAGACGGCCAGCATACATCTTATCTTTTCGGCACCATTCATATGATGCCCAAAGAGCAGTTTAACATTGACTCTACCTTAACTGCTGCCTTTAATAAGTCAAGCATGATTGCCATGGAAGTCGATTTGAACATGGACCTTGCCCAAAAAATCGAATTAGCGAAAGAGACCATACTCCCTGAAGGTAAAACCCTACGTAACATCTGTACCGATGCGCAATACCAATTGATTTACACGTATGCACTGGATTCTATGCACATGAGTAAAAAGAAGTTCAAACGGTATAGTCGCTTAAAGCCATTTTTCTTTTCAAGTATGATGCTCCAAGAATCCTTAGAAGAAACCAAATCCTATGAATTAGAATTTAGTGAAATGGCTAAGAAAGGAAGTAAAAAAACGATGGGCTTAGAATCCATTCAAGTACAAATGCAAACCATTAATACGGTTTCTTTGGAAGACCAAGTGCGCATGCTAATCGATGGGATGAATCAAACACAAGGCTATGATGCCATGTTATCAAACTATTTGAGTGAATCCATAGATGCACTTTACATCGACATCATCACTGAATCTGAAGGATTTCCAAATTTCGTTGAGAACTTTTTGAACAAACGAAATACCCAATGGATTCCGGTTATTACAGATCAAATTGAGCGCGAAAACACCTTCATTGCCGTTGGCGCAGGCCATCTTCCCGGACCAAAGGGTGTCTTGGAACTTTTACGTGCCCAAGGGTATAGTCTAACACCAATTCGCAGGAACTAATGAAGACCTTGGTCTGTTGTTGCCTTTGTTTACTTTATTCAGCAGTCATTGGTCAAAACGTGCTCGTATCTTCTGGGAACTACTTCGAAGGAGAGCCGTCTATCGCGATGAACCCGAGCAATCCGCAACATCTTATCGCGGCATGGATGGGTTTTCAATTTGGTCAAAAAATAGTCATTAAATCCGCCTATTCCACCAATGGGGGTACAACCTGGAGTGCACCAATTTTTCAAGCACACCTCGCACCCGGAAATTCATCTGCCGATGTAAGTCTTGGATTTGATCACCTAGGCAATGCCTTTATGTGCTATATAGATTATGATAATGTAGGATTCACTCAAGGTCAAGTGGTGGTTCGAAAATCAACCGATGGCGGCATGACGTGGGGTAATGCGGTGGAGGTTATTAATATAACAGATTGTCCGAATAAACTGTGCATTGATCGACCGTGGATGGTGGTAGACCAATCCGGAAATGCTCCACTCGCACCGATTTATGTAACCACGATGAATGCAGACCAACCGGCACTCATTTCCCCTCCGTATAATCCGTATGTAAGTGTAAGCATCGATGGAGGTCAGAGTTTTATGAATCCACGCGTGATGGATACCGTTAATTATTTGGCGGGAACCAGTATTACGCAGCCCATGCCTACCCCAGCCATCGATGGCACTGGGAAATTCTATGCCGTTTATCCTTCCTATGTTGTTTCTCAATCCGTATATCCGAGACAAGTTTTAGCGAGTTCAACCAATCTTGGAACAACAATAACTCACCAAATCGCATATCAAGGACTTAATGTGGGGGTAAGTAATAGCTTATTGAAACGGGCCGGCAAACTCATTGCCGACCAAGCGCACCCTGGGCATTTAGCATACTGTTTTTTAAGTGAGCAAAACGACCAGTCCGATGTGTACCTGATGGAATCAACAGATGGCGGCAACACATGGGGAACAATGCAAAAAGTAAACCAAGACCCCATTGGAAATAATCGCGTACAAGACTTACTCTGGGGAGATTTTAACGAAACAGGAGATTTAGTGATCACGTGGAGAGACCGTCGGAACGCACCCAGCGACGGGTATGAACAAGCCAGTGAAATTTTTGCAGCAACGAAACCCTTTGGGGTCTTAACTGTTGGTCCAGATTATCCCATTTCAAGTCAAGCCGCTGCACACGACACCATTTTAGAAGGAAGCGGTAACGACTTCATGAGTGTTGTATATGCAGGCGATACCTGTTATGCTGTTTGGGGTGATGTTCGATCAGGAACACTTAAGATTTATTTAAATAAATGGAATGCCGAAACCCAGCAAAATAGCATATCGGTGATTTCTGAAGAATATGGATTGCTAACCTATCCAAATCCAAGCTCCGAACGCTTATTTTTCAAGCATCCATTTACCAATCCCGTTGAACTCCGAATCCTAAATTCACAGGGTGCTGAAGTATTTCATGAAGTGAATTTTACTGGAAATGTTCTTGATGTTTCTGCCTACACGGGCACCTTCTTTATCGAAGTGTATGACCAAGGAAAAACCATCCGAGGCCACTTTACTCGGAATTAAGATAAAAATTATCAACAACGCGAATTATCCACTGCGTTTTAACATAGAATCCGTTACATTTGTGGTATGAGCGAATTTGTTGTTTCAGCAAGGAAGTATCGTCCACAAACCTTTGAAACGGTTGTAGGCCAGGGGTCTATTACCGGCACCTTGCGCAACGCCATTTTAACCGGTCATTTAGCTCAAGCCTTTTTGTTTTGTGGATCACGAGGTGTGGGTAAAACTACCACGGCTCGAATCTTAGCCAAAACCATCAATTGTTTTAACCGAACACCACAACTTGAGGCGTGTGATGTTTGTGATTCCTGCATTTCCTTTAATTCTGGGAATTCGTTAAACATCTATGAACTGGATGCCGCTTCCAATAATTCCGTGGATGACATCCGAGGATTAATTGATCAAGTTCGGATTGCTCCTCAACTCGGAAATTACAAAGTGTACATCATAGATGAGGTACACATGCTTACCGCCAATGCGTTTAACGCATTTCTTAAAACACTAGAAGAACCACCTGCACACGCCATTTTCATCTTGGCAACCACAGAGAAACACAAGATAATTCCTACGATTCTATCAAGG
>ENA-ORFA01000510-ORFA01000510.1-marine-metagenome-genome-assembly--contig:-NODE-510-length-16517-cov-3.619891_pt1 | contig 16517 bp, 20 predicted proteins | sample MGYA00248621_ERZ508587 | MGnify/ENA primary metagenome ERZ508587 (study PRJEB26250, sample SAMN06266239) | marine metagenome | isolation source: Columbia River Estuary | place: USA:Columbia River Estuary... | reverse complement strand
GCTGGCAGGTTGAAGCGGTCGAGATAACTCGAATTTAGGTAGGCTTATGGCATGAGCAAGAACAGCGATATTAAAGCCACGATCAAATCATTAATTGAGAATCTCCAACTCGGAAATAAATCTGGAACTGAGGTGGCACAGTCGGTCAATGTTTGGTTGAAGGAGGGCGGAGAAGCTCTCAAGGTAAAGATCGAGGATGAGGTAGAGCGTTCTGTTTCCAAGATGGGCTTTGTTAAGCGCGGAGAGTTTGAGGCGTTGAAGCAAGAGGTTGCTGCATTGAAAAAGGGTGGCGCTTCAGCGAAGAAGAGCCCGGCAAAGAAATCCAGTGGTAACAAGACATCCGCGAAGAAGAGCACAGTGAAGAAGGCGGCAAAGAAGGTTGTTAAGAAATCCGCTGCGAAGAAGGCGAGCAAGTAAATGGATAACTCAACATCTCAATCACACTCCAGTAGCGAGCAGTTCAATGGCGAGGGTTTTGTAGAAGAGCTTCGCAATGAGTTGCAAGAGATTGATGCGATGGAGGTAAGCGATCATGCTCAACGTTTTGAGGCGCTTCACCAGAAACTCAATCAAGCCCTGTCATCTATTGATGGCCTCTAATTAATCCACCTTTATGAAGACACGTCTGGATGCCGAACTCGTACGTAGAGAGTTAGCGCGTTCACGTGAGCAGGCGGCGGATCTGATTGAGAAGAGATCGGTTTTAGTCAATGGAATTCCAGCGACCAAACCTGCGACACAGGTTGATGCAGAAACCTCTATAACTATTTCAGGTGATCGCGATGATTTTGTATCACGTGGTGGGCACAAGTTAGATGGCGCACTCAATGCATTTACCGGAGTCGTCGTTGAAGGTAAGCGCTGTCTTGATGCAGGCGCTTCCACTGGTGGCTTTACCGATGTACTGCTGCGCCGAAATGCGGGTCATGTTGTAGCTGTTGATGTTGGGTACGGTCAGCTTGCCTGGGGTTTGCGTCAGGATGAGCGGGTAACTGTTTTAGATCGCACCAATATTCGCCACTTAACGGGGGACATGGTCGGAGAACCGATTGATCTCGTCGTTGCCGATCTTTCATTTATCTCTTTAACTTTGGTGCTACCTGCATTAGCGGCGGTATCAAAGCCAGAAGCAGATTTTGTTTTGATGGTTAAGCCTCAATTTGAGGTCGGACGAGAGAAGTTAGGTGCTGGTGGTGTCGTTCGAGATCCTGCTTTGCGCAAAGCTGCCGTGATTGAGGTTGCTGATTCTGCATATGATGTGGGACTCGGAACCTTAGGAATATCTGCAAGTCCATTGCCTGGCCCTGCTGGCAATGTTGAGTACTTCTTATGGCTTCGTAGAGGTGCACCTGAAATTGATCATGCGATGCTAGATGAAGCTATAGCGATTGGACCACAGTAATGCGCAATTTATTGATCGTGTGTAATCCTTCACGCACAGATGCTGTTGCCGCAGCGGTTGAGTTACAACAAAAACTGGCCTCAACCTTTGGTATCTACACGATTTCTGATGTTGAGATTCCAGGAATAATTAGGACGGCAGTGGACGATCTGCCAGAATTAGAAGTTGCTGTTGTTCTTGGCGGTGATGGAACGATGCTTCGCGCTGCAGAGGTCGCTCATGAGCGTGAGATTCCATTGCTCGGCGTGAACTTGGGCCATGTTGGCTTTTTGTCAGAGGTAGAACACTCAAAAATATCTGATGTGATTGATGCATTAGTAAAAAAATCTTATGTCATTGATCCGCGTATTACCTTGGGATATACCGTTGAACGAGATGGAAAAGTTGTTGCCTCAGGTTGGGCATTGAATGAAGTCACGGTCGAACGCGAGAAGGCAACAATGGTTGAACTCTTTCTCGAAATCGATAACCGTCCAATTTCACGATGGGGTTGCGATGGCTTGATCTGTTCAACACCTACTGGCTCAACCGCATATGCATTTTCTGCAGGCGGTCCAATCTTGTGGCCTGAAGTTGACGCACTTGTAGTCCTGCCAATTTCTGCACATGCTCTCTTCTCGCGTCCACTTGTCATCTCTCCACAATCTAAAATTGCAGTTGGTATTGAATCATCAGAGGCGTTTCTTTCAGCTGATGCTTTGCGAAAGTTTGCTTTGCAAAGAGGCGACCGGGTCGTTGTTACAAAGAACCCACGCATCATTAAGTTGGCTCACTTGAAAAACACACTCTTTAGTGATCGATTAGTAGCAAAATTCAAACTTCCCGTTGAAGGATGGCGTGGTGAGTGAACGCACTTTTCTTGAAGAGATAACTATTCGATCTATTGGTGTTATTGATCAATCAACGCTGGAGATATCTAAAGGTTTGACTGTTTTAACTGGTGAAACCGGAGCTGGAAAAACAATGATTTTGACCGCTTTAAACCTGATTTTAGGTGGAAAAGCAGACAGTGCCTTGGTTCGTAAAGGATCGGAAAGATTAGTAGCCAGTGGTCGGTTTTCAATCCCGAAATCATCTGAACATCTCTTCGAAGAGGTTCTGGTTGAAGATGGCGAATTGATTGTTACACGCACCGTTGCTACAGATGGAAAGAGCAAAGCCACAACAAATGGCGTTAGCGCGACTGCCAGCACTCTGTCTTCGGTTGGCGAGAACCTTGTGGAAGTTCATGGGCAAGCGGCCAATCAGAATATTACAAAGAGCTCAAGACAGCGTGAGTTAGTTGATCGCTTTGGGCAAATAGACCTAAGCCAATATCAAGTTGCTCTACATGATTATCACGAACTAAAGGAACGCATTGCTGCTCTGAAAAAAAGCATTGCACAGAAGGATAAGGAACTTTCTGAATTGCGAGAGTTTGCAAATGCATTTAAGAAATTGAATCCCTCCGCCACAGAATATGCCGAGATTGATGGTGAAATCGCCCGTCTTTCAAGTGTTGAAGAGTTTCGCTTAGCGACTTCCCAAGCGATAGCAGCGATTGAGGATGAAGAAGCTGGCTCCTTAACTTCGCTAGGCGTTGCTCGACGCGCACTGGATGCGGCTAGGGGTAAAGATCCACTGCTAGAGGCTATTTATCAGCAGTTAAGTGAGAGTTTTTTCCTACTAGATGATGCGCAAAGTGCCTTAAATTCATACCAAAGCAAGCTTGAGGCTGATCCCGTGCGACTTGATTTCTTACACGCTCGTAAGGCCGATATCAACTCTTTGATCAAGAAGTTTGGCGGAGCAGGTTCTCACGAACAAGAGCTCTCAGAGTTAGCAATGCGTTTCAAGAATTCATCAGATGCAATTGCAGATCTTGAAGGTGGGGATCAACGTCTTGCCGAACTTGAAACACAATTATCGGCACATAAAAAGGTCCTGCTGACTGCGGCCAAAAATGTCAGCGAATCTCGAGCAAAGGCGGCAGAGAAGCTTTCGAAGTTAGTAACGGCAGAGATTCAACAGCTCTCCATGCCACATGCATCATTTGTGGCGAAGGTTGAGAGTGCAGATTACACAGCACCGAAGGAATCAGATTTCACATCCCACGGTTGTGATGAGATAGCGATGTTTATTCAGGGACATAAGGACGCACCACTAGTTGCACTTGCTAAAGGTGCTTCGGGTGGTGAGATGTCACGTGTGATGTTGGCGTTAGAGGTTGTGATTGCAACAACCCATCCGATTGGTACATATGTTTTTGATGAGGTTGATGCAGGTGTTGGCGGTAAGGCTGCAATTGAAGTAGGAAAGCGATTGCATCAATTGGCACAACATGCTCAAGTAATCGTTGTTACGCATTTGCCTCAAGTGGCGGCATGGGCTGATAGTCATTTTGTCGTTACGAAAAATAATGATGGAACTGTGAGCCAGAGCGATGTCCGAAACGTGTCAGGGGAGGATCGCATCGAAGAGATTGCCCGCATGTTGGCCGGACTTGAGAACTCATCTAGCGCCCGTGAGCACGCCACGGAGCTGCTTTCCTTGAAGGTGTAGTTCGACCTCTCTTTTAAATGATAGGTTTGACTCCCATGGGCCAAGCGCATGTGACTAAGCATTTATTCGTAACTGGCGGAGTCGCCTCAAGTTTAGGTAAAGGACTCACAGCCTCAAGTCTTGGACGATTATTAGTAGCTCGCGGCATCCGCGTCACCATGCAAAAACTCGATCCCTATCTTAATGTCGATCCAGGCACCATGAATCCATTCCAACACGGTGAAGTTTTTGTGACAGATGATGGCTCTGAGACAGATTTAGATATTGGTCACTATGAAAGATTCTTGGATCGCAATCTTCATGGTTCAGCGAATGTGACTACAGGTCAGGTTTATTCACGTGTAATAGCTCGTGAGCGCCGAGGTGAGTACTTGGGTGAAACTGTTCAAGTAATTCCTCACATTACAAATGAAATCAAAGAACGCATTCTTGCAATGGCTGGCCCAGATATTGATTTAGTAATAACTGAAGTTGGCGGAACAGTGGGCGATATCGAATCGCAGCCATTCCTTGAAGCTATTCGCCAGATTCGCCAGAATGTTGGCCGAGACAATGTTTTCTATTTGCACGTTTCATTAGTTCCATACATCGGCCCTTCAGGAGAATTGAAAACCAAGCCAACTCAGCACTCTGTTGCGGCGCTTCGAAGTATCGGAATTCAGCCTGACGCAATTGTGTTGCGTTCTGATCGAGCGATCCCAGAAGGTGTTAAGAAGAAGATCTCCTTGATGTGTGACGTTGATTTTGAAGCGGTAGTTGCAGCAGTTGATGCACCGTCGATCTATGACATTCCAAAGGTTTTACACAGTGAAGGTCTTGATTCCTATGTGGTTAAGCGTCTTGGATTTGATTGCCATGATGTTGTTTGGGGTGATTGGGACGTTCTCCTTGAGAAAGTCCATCATCCAAAGCACCTCATCAAGGTTGGCTTAGTTGGAAAGTACATTGATCTTCCAGATGCGTATCTGTCAGTTTCAGAAGCGCTGCGTGCCGGCGGTTTTGCAAACCTGGCAAAGATTGAAATCGTTTGGATTGCAAGTGATGAGTGCGAAACCGCAGAGGGAGCTAAAAAGCATCTGCAGGGCGTGGATGCTATTTGTGTTCCTGGTGGATTTGGTATTCGTGGAATTGAAGGAAAAGTTGGAGCGCTTAAGTATGCGCGTGAGAACAAGATTCCAACTTTAGGTTTGTGTTTAGGGTTGCAGTGCATGGTTATTGAAGCAGCGCGCAATTTAGCTGGCATTAAGGATGCTATCTCTGCAGAATTTTCAGATTCTGGAACACCTGTGATTGCAACAATGGATGATCAGAAAGATGTTGTTTCCGGTAAAGGTGACATGGGCGGAACTATGCGTCTTGGCCTTTATAAAGCAGATTTGCTTGCAGGGTCAGTTGTCGCTGCAACTTATGGATCCAAGGAGATTTCTGAACGCCATCGTCACCGTTATGAAGTCAATAACAAGTACCGCGAGCAAATTTCGAGTGCTGGCCTAGTTTTCTCTGGAATGTTTAAGGAAAGAGATCTCGTGGAGTTTGTAGAACTTCCAAAAGAGGTGCATCCTTACTACGTAGGCACGCAAGCTCATCCTGAGCTGCGTTCACGTCCAACGCGACCACACCCATTATTTATTGGTTTGATAGCAGCGGCGGTAGCAGCGAAAGGCTGATCATGATCGTTGGTGTTCCCAAGGAAATAAAGGTCCACGAATCACTAGTGGCCATTACCCCCGAAGGTGTTTCGGAGTTCGGTTACCCAAGCGTTGAACTTTGATCTAGCCGCGACATCCTTTCTCAATCACTTACAGATTGAGAGAGGTTTGGCAGCCAATTCAATTGCTGCCTATAGAAGAGATTTATCCAAGTTTGCAATATTTCTAGGAAGTAAGCCTCTTGCTGATGTTGTTCCGGAAACGATTACGGAGTTTGAAACAACATTGCGGGAAGCACAGTTATCTGTTGCAAGTATTAATAGAGTTGATTCAACATTGCGATCTTTTTTCAAACATCTGCAGCAAGAGTATGGATATGCAGATCCAACGTTGGAGATCTCGCCCAAGAAATCGGCTCGGCGTCTTCCAAAAGCTCTAACAATTGCACAGATAGTTTCCATGATTGATGCCGCTCTTCGTGATGGTCAACCAATTACCGTGAGAGACCAAGCAATGCTGGAGCTTCTCTATAGCAGTGGTGCCAGAGTCAGCGAGTTAATTGGCATCAATATGAACGACTTAAGCACAATTGAAACCGATGATGGGATCATCACAACTTTGAAATTACGCGGTAAAGGTTCAAAAGAACGCATTGTTCCCTTGGGATCTTTTGCAGCAAAGGCAATTGAAAACTACATGGTCAGAGTCAGACCAGATTTGGCGGCAAAGAGTTCCAAGACAACTTCGGCACTATTTCTTAACTCACGAGGATCAAGAATTTCAAGGCAATCTGCCTGGCAAATGGTTTTGGATGCAGCAGAGGCTGCAGGTGTGACTGAACATGTTTCACCGCACGTCTTTAGACATTCCTATGCAACACATCTACTAGATGGTGGGGCAGATATTCGCGTAGTTCAAGAGTTGTTGGGACATGCATCAGTTACTACAACCCAGATATACACGCTCATTACTATCGATAAAGTACGCGAGAGCTATTCAATGGCTCATCCTCGAGCCAAGTAAATTTGTTATAGACCGCGCAAGCGACGAGCCAAAATACTCTGATCACCCTTTGCTTCAAGATCAGCAATGATTACAGCGATTGATTCACGAACGATGCGTCCGCGATCAACTGCAAGACCTAGGTCTCCACGTAGTTGTAGTCGAGCTTGATCAAGATCAAACAATTCATCTGGTGAAAGATAGACAGTAATTTTTTCATCATGGCGTTCGCGACCTGATGGTGAGCGATCAACAGTTGTTACGCGACGACGAGCAATTGTGCGAACACCCTTTTTAGATGATGGTGCCTTTGGTGTTGCAATCGCTGGTGCAACTAGGGGAGCAGCCACTTCTTGCACAGGTTGTGATGGCACTGAAGAAAGTGCGGGCGCTGTTGAACGAAATAGTTCATCTGCACCTGGAAGGTTTGCTCTGCGTGTCATCGTGCGCCTCCTCTGGCGATAAGTTCTCGTGCTAAACGTCGGTATGAAGCTGCGCCACCTGAAGATGTTGCATATGTAGTGATTGGTTCACCAACAACAGTTGTCTCAGGGAAACGAATGGTCTTTGCAATGATTGTCTCGAAGACATCTTCAGGGAATTGCTCAAGGATGCGCTCTAATACTTGACGATTGTGTGAAGTCTTCTTGTCATACATCGTTGCAAGAATTCCAATGAGGCGAAGATTTGGATTAAGGAAACTCTTGACCTTATCTAGGTTGCCCTTAAGTTCAATGAAGCCGTGCAAAGCGAAGTATTCACACTGCATTGGAACGATTACTTCATCAGATGCAACGAGTGCGTTGATGGTGAGCTGTCCCATTGTTGGCTGGCAGTCAATCAAAATGACATCGTAATAATCGCGAAGTGGTGCAAGTGCGCGCTTGAGATATTGCTGGCCACCAATTTCAGCGCCCAGGGTGGTTTCAGCTGTTCCCAAATCTCGGTTTGCAGGCAAGAAATCCAGGCCAGCAACTGATGATTTCAAGACGATGTCATCGACGTTTGCAGTAGGGGTCATTAGTGCGTAATAAACAGTTTGTTCCAATGGAAGCGAGTGAGCGTTCACGCCAAGGCCTAAAGACAAACCACCTTGTGGATCAAAGTCGACTAGAAGAACACGACGGCCTAATTCAGCAAGGGCAGCGCCTAAGTTAATTGTGCTTGTTGTCTTTCCAACTCCACCCTTTTGATTGAAGATGGAAATTACCTTTGCGCTGCCATGCTCTTTTAATGCCGCTGGGGTTGGAAAGTTTTTCGCAGCCTTGCCGAGCAAGTTGGAGGTGGTCGCAACATCCTCTGCAATTGTCGATTTAGCGTTCAATTGGCAAACCTCTTTCCTGATATACGCGGGAGCCTATGCGTTACACAGAAAACAGGCAAGCGTGAAGTAGGGTGCCATAGTGAGTATTACAGGCGACATTTCAGTCGAGGAAGCAACCGATGTAAACGCTGCCTCAGGTGGCTTCTCGGTGCACCTGGCCAACTTTGACGGCCCCTTTGACCTTCTGCTCCAACTCATTTCCCGTCACAAAATGGATGTCACAGAGGTCTCTCTGAGCATTGTGACCGATGAGTTCATCTCATTTATCCGTGGGCTTGAGGCATCAGGAGAAGGCTGGGAGCTGGAACAAGCCACTGAATTCCTAGTTGTTGCCGCTACTTTGCTGGATTTGAAAGCTGCGCGTTTACTGCCATCTGGAGATGTTGAGGATGAAGAGGATCTAGCCCTTCTAGAAGCGCGCGATCTTTTGTTCGCCAGACTTTTGCAGTACCGAGCCTTCAAAGAGATCGCAGCAACCTTTAGCGAGCGCATCGCAGCGGCGGATAAGTCCTTTGCACGTGTGGTGGCCCTAGATCCTGCCTTGGCCGCGCTTTTGCCAGAGGTCTTGATTGGGGTAGGAGCACAGCGTTTTGCCGCCATTGCTGAGCGCGTCTTAACACCCAAGGTCACACCAGTAGTGGCCATCCAGCACCTGCATATGGCCCTTGTGAGCGTTGCTGAGGAGTCCAAGATGGTCGTTGAGGCGTTGCGCCACTCCAAGAGTTTGAGCTTTAGAAACCTGATCGCTGATGCTGATAGCACCTTGGTGGTCGTGGCTCGCTTCTTAGCCTTATTAGATCTCTATCGCCAAGGCGTCTTGCGCTTTGACCAGGTCATTGCCATGGGAGAGTTGCAGATTAGCTGGACCGGAAGCCTTGAGGGCGAGGTCGAGATCACCGATGAGTTTGATATACCCGTGGTTTTAGAGATGGAAGACTCGACAGAAAGTGGCGAAAATGTCTAATGTAGAAGTTGAACGTTCGATCGAAGCGATCTTAATGGTGGTCGATGAGCCTGTTACAGAGATCATTCTTGCCCAGGTTTTAGAGCGTCCAGTTGAAGAGATCGAGGCGGCATTAGCCGCCCTTGAAGGAAGCTATGAGGATCGCGGATTCTCGTTGCGCAAGATCAACGGGGGATGGCGCTTCTATAGCCACCCAAATTACTCAGCCGTTGTTGAGAAGTTCGTTCTAGATGGCCAGCAGTCTCGCTTAACCCAAGCCGCACTTGAAACCCTTTCAGTAATTGCCTATCGCCAGCCCGTTTCAAGAGCTCGAGTGTCAGCTATCCGTGGCGTAAATGTGGAAGCGGTTATGAAGACCTTGGTTACCCGTGGATTGGTAGAAGAGTCAGGCCTGGAGCATGAAACAGGGGCGATTTTGTATAAGACCACGAGCTATTTCCTAGAGCGCCTTGGCCTAAATTCACTTGAAGATCTCCCAGCGCTGGCGCCATACCTGCCAGATCTAGATGGCCTGGACGAGATCCTCGATTCGCTTACTGACTAACCTTTCCGCTACCCTTACCTCCTGACTGTCGGGAGGATAGCCATGGCCCAAATGAGGCTTAATAAGATAATCGCTGATGCCGGTATTACTAGCCGTCGCGGAGCTGATGAACTAATCGAAGATGGCCGAGTCGCGGTTAACGGAATCGTGGTTCGGGAGATGGGTAGTAAATTCGACCCTGAAACAGATCAAGTAATGGTTGATGGTGAGACAATTACTCGAACTTTGACTAAGTCTTATCTTGCACTTCATAAACCTAAGGGTGTTTTGTCTACGATGTTTGACCCGGAGGGTCGTCCTTCCCTGGATGACTTTATTGACCTTCGCAAGGAGCGTCTCTTCCATGTGGGTCGCCTGGACAAGGACTCCGAAGGCCTGATTTTGCTCACAAATGATGGGGATTTAACCTTCAGGGCTACCCACCCTTCCTTTGGGCTGGAAAAGACCTACATCATCGAATTCGATGGAATTTTGCCTACAGGGGTCGATAAGGTGCTTTTAAAGGGAGTCGAACTCGAGGATGGAATGGGTCGAGTTTTGACCTTCAAGCAGCTCTCTCCAAAGTGGATCGAAGTATCAATCCATGAGGGTCGCTATCACATCATCCGTCGATTGATGGAGGCGGTTGGAGTAGATGTCCTGCGATTGATCCGAACCAAGTTCGGTCCTATCTCATTGGGCGATACCCCCGAAGGTCGTTGGCGAGACCTCAACGATGGAGAGTTGATGAATCTACGAAAGGCTTTAGATTTATAACCTTTTAAATATAAATAAATAATGTCTGTAATACCTATTTATAGTTTTATAGATAATTGTTGGAGAGAATAGAAATTTATCGACATTCATCACGCTCACGAAGACCCTCATGTGACGATTTATCGATATTTGGATGGAGGAGAGAATCTAGATTTTGATCTCTCATCTGGAATCTAAATAGTACGAAAAGGTTAAATAGTTAAAAAGTTTTATCGACAAGCAAGTTTTTAAATGAACGCTAAAAATGGCTAGGAAAGGTACCCTTATCTCATGGCATTACGCGCAATTCGTGGAGCAATCCAAGTTCCGGCCAACACCGCAGGCGATATCGCCGCAGGTGTTCAAGAGCTCATTGCTGCGATCTTGAAGGCCAATGAGCTGACCCCAAGTGATGTCATCTCAGTCTTTTTCACCAGCACCGTCGATCTGGATGCCGCCTTTCCAGCTGCGGCCTGTCGGGAGATGGGCTTTGCCAATGTTCCACTGATTGGCTCTGTTGAGGTCGCCGTTCCTGGAGCTTTGGACAAAACTGTTCGGGCAATGCTCCATGTGGAGACGGCCCGCACGCCTGAGCAAATTACCCACATTTACCTTCATGGAGCAGCCTCACTACGCAGAGATATAGCCCAATAATGTTGGGCAAGGTGCGCATAGTTGGCTCCGGATTAATTGGAACCTCTATTGGTTTAGGCCTGGTTCAGCGTGGAATCGCTGTTGAAATGGTGGATTCTGATCCTTCGGCTCAGGCGTTAGCTAGGGATCTAACTGGTGGGGTAGTAGTGGTCGATCCTGAGCTAGTCATCTTCGCACTTCCCACTTCAGCGCTGTCCCAAGTCATGCAGAGTGAAATTGCTATAAACCCACAGTCCACGTTTATGGATGTTGGTAGTGTTAAAAGTGAAGTTGTACTTCAGGTTAAGACATTTTCGGGGTTATCTACAAGGTTTTTGCCCACTCACCCCATGGCAGGCCGGGAAATCGGCGGTGCAAGCTCTGCCAGGGCGGATCTATTCCAGGGGCGCAGTTGGATACTTACGCCTGAGGCCGATTGCGCTCCAGAATCCAAAAGCCTTGTTCTAGAACTCATCAAATGCCTTGGCGCAACGCCCATTGAGCTCACAGCCCAAGATCATGACGCCGCTGTAGCAAAGATTTCACATCTGCCTCAGATAGCAGCATCTTTGGTGGCTAAACAATTGACTGGCACCCCAGCTGAATGGATGGAGCTGGCAGGACAAGGGCTACGAGATACAACGCGTATCGCTGGGTCAGATGAAAAGCTTTGGAAAGAGATTATCTATAGCAATCGCGCTGAAATTTCTGAATTACTAATAAGTCTACAAAACGATCTAACACAGATGATTAAGTCATTAGATGATCCAGCAAAGATTGCAGAGTTAATTGCTGCGGGTCGAGATGGCAAGGCAATGATTCCTGGAAAGCACGGCGGTAAAGCACGTGAATACAGCTATTTACCGATTGTTATCGATGACAAACCAGGACAACTTGGCGCAATTTTTAATGAATGTGCTGCGATGCAAGTAAACGTTGAAGATTTAAATATTGAACACTCTCCTGGACAATTAAGCGCTTTGATTACTTTGTCATTATCAGCTGATGATGCCGAGAAATTATCTTCACACCTAACCTCGATCGGATGGAACGTTCATCCGGTTCGTAAATAGAAGTAGGCTCAGTACATGGGCGTAATCGTTGCAATTGATGGCCCGAGTGGCGCAGGTAAATCAAGCACAGCAAAAGCAATTGCAGTTCGTGCTGGCTGGAATTATTTAGATACTGGTGCGCTATATCGCGCTGTTACCTGGCTTGCTCTCGAACATAAGTGCGAAGAAGCATTTTCAATCTTGCAAGCGATAAAAGATAATCCGATTAAGTTTGACGCAGATCCTCAATCACCAAATGTTTATGCAGGTGAGACTCAAATTACTCATGCAATACGTGGAACTTCCGTAACTGAGAATGTTTCTCGTATCAGTGCAATCCCTGAGATCCGTCACGAGTTAATGAAGCTGCAACATTTTATTATTGATTCGGCAGAACGAGGAATTGTCGTTGAAGGCCGGGATATTGGAACCGTTGTTGCACCCGAAGCAGGATTGAAAATCTACTTAACTGCAGATTTAGATGCACGTGCCGTGCGACGTGAAATTGAGACTGAGGACAAGAGCGTTGATGTAAAAACATCATTAGATAACCGCGACAGTATTGATACAAACCGCACCGTTTCACCACTGACTATGGCAGCCGATGCCGTTGAAGTTGATTCAACATATTTAGACTTAGATGAAACTATCGAGCGCATCTGGGAGCTGCTCAAGAAGCGTAATTTGCTGGGTTTGCCGATCGTTGCAATCTTGGGTCGCCCAAACGTTGGTAAATCAACTTTGATTAATCGCTTCTTAGGTCGACGCGAAGCAATCGTTGAAGACACTCCAGGTGTTACTAGAGATCGTATTCAGTATGAATGCGAATGGGGCGGTCGCCGTTTCATCATCATGGACACCGGTGGCTGGGAAGCAAAGCCAGATGGAATTTCTGTGCAAGTAAGTGCGGGATCAGAACTTGCCATGCAAGAGGCAGATGTTTTGGCCTTTGTGGTTGACGCACAAGTTGGTGCACTAGATGAAGATGACACCTTGGTTCAGCACCTACGCAAAGCAAAGAAGCCAACAATTTTGATTGGTAACAAAGTCGATGGAGAGCGCGAAGAGGCCGAAGCACATGGTCTATGGAGTCTTGGATTAGGTGAGCCTCGATTTGTTTCTGCACTGCACGGTCGTGGCAGTGGAGATTTGCTGGATCACATCGTTGCAGTATTGCCAGAAGTAGGTCGCGCTCAAAATCAAGATGGGTATCGCAAAGTTGCTTTGATTGGTCGTCCCAATGTTGGCAAGTCATCTTTGTTTAACGCAATTGCAGGTGAGTCACTCTCAATCGTTGATGATGTTGCAGGAACAACCAGAGATCCAGTTGACTCATTACTTTCCTTTGGTGGATCGACGTGGAGATTTATCGATACTGCAGGTTTAAAGAAGCGTGCTAATCAAGATTCTGGAACTGATTACTACGCATCACTTCGAACAGCGACAGCACTTGAACGATGTGAAGTGGCAGTTGTAGTTTTAGATGCATCAGAGCCAATTACCGAACAAGATCTACGTGTCATCACCATGGTGGAAGAGGCCGGTAAGGCGATGGTGATCGTGATGAATAAGTGGGATTTAGTTGATGAAGATCGCCGCGATCAGTTGGACCGTGAGATTGATCGACATCTAGATCAGGTCGAATGGGCTCAGCGCGTTAACATCGCAGCTAAGACTGGTTGGCACCGAGACCGTTTGGCACCGGCGCTTCGCACCGCACTTGATTCTTGGGAACGACGAGTTCCAACAGCAAAGCTCAATTCATTCTTGGGCGCACTCATTGGTGCGACCCCGCCGCCAGTTCGTGGTGGAAAGCAGCCAAAGGTCTACTACGCCACCCAAGCTGGCATTGCGCCTCCTAAGTTTGTGGTGTTTTCTAGTGGCTGGATTGAGGCTTCCTACCGTCGCTTTATTGAGCGTCGACTTCGTGAAGAGTTCAAGTTCCCCGGCACCCCAGTTCAGGTGGCGGTTAGAGTCAAGGAGCGCGATAAGGAATGAGTAGTTCAGTGATTAGCGTTCCAAACGCTCTCACCTTTCTACGCTTTCTTGGTATTCCGCTATTCATCTATCTCACCCTTAATTTGAAGGCAGATGGATGGGCAATTGTTGTCCTGGCCATCGGGGGAGCAACTGATTACTTTGACGGCAAATTAGCAAGGGCCTGGAATCAGACATCTCGCTTTGGTGAGTTAGCAGATCCTGCAATAGATCGACTTTATATTTTTGCCATCCTCATTGTCTTTCTTATTCGAGACATCATTCCGACCTGGATGATCGTAATTATTGTTGGCCGTGACATTGTGCTGGGTCTGATTACCATCGTTATGAATCGGAAAGGGATCCCACCTTTCACTGTGAGCTATTTGGGCAAAGCCGCTACCTTTAACTTGATGTATGCCTTCCCCTTCCTTTTGTTAGCCCAATCAGCAGGAGTGGCCGGAACGATTGCATTTGTATTGGGGTGGTCTTTTGCCATCTGGGGGATTGCCCTCTACATTTCGACAGGTATTAGTTATGCGCGCCAAGGCATTTGGCAGATAAGAGGGAACCATGTCATCAATTCCTAATGAGTTGTCCTATACCAAGGAACATGAATGGGTTTCAGCTGTTGATTTAACTTTCACAATGGGTATTACCGATTATGCCCAGGCAGCTTTGGGAGACATTGTTTATGTGCAACTTCCTAAGGTTGGGGAATCAGTTGTTGCTGGAAAAGTTTGCGGCGAAGTTGAGTCAACAAAAAGCGTTTCAGATATCTATGCACCTGTAACTGGAACCATTGTCGCGATCAATGACTCTCTATCGAATTCTCCTGAAACTATCAACTCAGATCCTTATGGAGCGGGCTGGCTCGCAAAAATTGAGGTAGCTGCAGCGCCTTCAGACCTACTTACCCCCGCTCAATACGGAGAATTAACCGCTTGACCTTATTCGTCTAACTCTCTAGTGTCACCCTTAAGTTGACGGTGAGGAGGTAGAGACGATGGCTGCAGAACAATCGCAGAATGAGTTAACTACCACCCTGCATCTTGGAGTTCGTGAAGTTAGCAATTCCCCTGCTAACTACCTAGAAGAGCAGCTGGCGTTAATGTCGCCAGAAGATCGCGCAGTTCTAGCTGAGATTCAAAACTCTGATGGTCAAAAGGCAATGATTGTCATCGCCCGTGGAGCCCATAAAGGCTCGCGGTTCTTGATCACTGCAGAGGGAGTATCGATCGGCCGTGCTGGACACAACGCCATCTTTTTAGATGACATAACTGTTTCTAGAACTCACGCGACGATCGCAAAGAGCGGTGCAAGTTTTGTATTAAAGGATGCGGGATCACTTAACGGTACCTACATCAACAATGTCTCGGTTACAGAGCACTCACTTGTTTCAGGTGATGAGTTCCAAATCGGCAAGTTCCATTTACTTTTTATCGGCTCAAACAAATAAATATTTAGACACCAAGAAACTAGGGGAGTAGTCATGGCCGTACCAGCACGCGCGTACTTAAGCATCGGTGAAGTTCTCAACCGTTTGCGAGGAGACTTTGCAGATATCACTATTTCAAAGATTCGCTTTCTAGAATCTGAAGGATTGATTGAGCCGCAACGTACGCCATCTGGTTACCGCAAGTTCACTAGCTCTGACCTAGAGCGTTTGCGCTATGTGCTCTTGGCACAACGTGATCAGTACCTTCCTCTTAAAGTAATCAAGGACAACCTCGATGCAATCGATCGTGGCTTACAACCAGCAGCAGCCGGAGGAGTTGCACGTCCAAACATCGGTCTTGCAACTATTGATGGGGAGATGGCACCTAGTGCATTCGGTGAAGTCAGTGAGATGCGCCTATCTCGTGACGAGCTGTTGAAAAACAGCGGACTATCGGAGGCACATCTAGTAGAACTTGAAGGCTATGGATTAATCGCACCTCGTGGCCGTCACTACGACGGAGACGCTCTTGCGATTGCAAAGGCTGTTACAGAGATGGGTGGCTTTGGAATTGAAGCCCGTCACCTGCGTTCATTTAAATCAGCAGCAGATCGTGAGATCGGTTTGATCGAGCAGGTTATTACTCCGCTGACTCGTCAGAAGAGCGCCGAATCAAAGGCACGGGCTGAAGAGGTTCAGAAAGAGATCGCATCTCTTTCAATCCGCCTGCACGCAGCACTTGTGCGCGGCGGCCTTAACCGCCTGCGCTAACAGGGCAGGTTATTCATGTTGATTCCTATGGAGGTAATCGGCGTTCGCGTCGAGATGCCCTCCAACCAACCAATCGTCTTGCTCAAAGAAATTGATGGCTCAAGGTTCTTGCCCATCTGGGTTGGAGCGGTTGAAGCAACGGCGATTGCATTTGCCCAGCAGGGCGTTGAACCACCGCGTCCCTTGACGCACGATTTAATGAACAACTTACTTGAGCTCCTAGATGCCACCTTGACTGCGGTGCACATGACGGAAATCAAGGATGGAATTTTCTACGCAACGATGCTTCTTCGTGACTCCAAGGGGGGACAGTTGACGATCTCGGCCAGACCATCAGATGCGATCGCCTTGGCTGTTAGAAGCCACAGCAACATCCTGGCCACCCAGGAACTCCTGGATGAGATCGGAATCGAGATCCCACAGGGTGATGGCGAGAACCAGGAGGTCGAGAAGTTCCGTGAATTCCTCGATCAGATCAACCCAGA
>ENA-ORFA01000509-ORFA01000509.1-marine-metagenome-genome-assembly--contig:-NODE-509-length-16544-cov-3.169551_pt1 | contig 16544 bp, 16 predicted proteins | sample MGYA00248621_ERZ508587 | MGnify/ENA primary metagenome ERZ508587 (study PRJEB26250, sample SAMN06266239) | marine metagenome | isolation source: Columbia River Estuary | place: USA:Columbia River Estuary... | reverse complement strand
TCAATATGGGATGTCCAGCAAAAAAAGTATGCAATAAAGCAGCTGGATCAGCTCTCATGCAAAATGAAGAATTGGTAGAAGATATTTTAAAAGCTGTAGTAAATGCTGTTGAAGTTCCTGTCACTCTCAAAATACGCACAGGTTGGGATCGAGAACATAAAAATGCTCTCACAATTGCGAAAATTGCCCAAGATGCCGGCATCAGCATGCTTACGATTCATGGGCGAACACGTGCTGATTTGTACCATGGTGAAGCGGAGTACGACACCATAGCGGCTGTAAAGGAATCAGTCCGCATACCTGTCGTTGCTAATGGTGATATCAACACCCCCGAAAAGGCAAAATGGGTTCTTACGTATACCGGTGTTGATGCCCTGATGATTGGTCGTGCTGCTCAAGGAAGACCATGGATTTTTCGGGAAGTGGACCATTACTTGGTCACCGGCAACAAATTACCCAATCCTCAAATTGCAGAGATCCAAGCCATCATGAACGAACATTTGCTCGATCATTACGCATTTTATGGAGAATATACGGGCTTACGAACAGCGCGTAAGCATATTGGCTGGTATTGCAAGGGTTTACGTAACTCACATTCCTTCCGGCATCTCATGAATACAGCGGATGACTGCAAAACCCAATTGCAAATGGTCAATGACTATTTTGATGAAATGAAGCTCCACTCCGATCAACTCCTTTTTTTAGAAGCAGCTTAAGTTTTATAGCTATGCCAAACAATAAACATCCCGTCACCGAATCTATTGAGCTTAATCTTCAGCGTTACCTTGATGATCTCAAGGGCACCCCCCCAAGCGATATCTATCAAATGGTTTTGAGAGTAGTAGAAAAACCCATGCTGGAGCTCGTGATGGCTCATGCCAAACAAAATCAATCCCTCGCTGCTGCTTACTTAGGAATTAATCGTAATACCTTGCGCAAAAAACTTCTTGAACATCGACTGATATAAATTATGATTCGGACCGCCCTACTTTCTGTTTCCGATAAGAATGGCATTGTGGAATTTGCCCAAGCCCTTCATCAACTCGGTGTGAAGTTAATCTCTACAGGCGGTACGGCAAAATTACTTGCTGATAAAGGTCTTCCTGTCACCGAGGTCTCTGCGTTGACTGGCTTTCCTGAGATGCTTGATGGTCGTGTTAAGACCCTTCACCCTAAGGTACACGGGGGACTATTGGCACGTCGCAACTCTAAAGAACATATGGCAGCAATACAGGAGCATGGCATCGATACTATTGATCTCTTGGTGATCAATCTGTACCCGTTTACTGAAACGATTTCTAAGTCTGAGTGTAGTTTTGATGAGGCGGTTGAGAATATTGATATTGGTGGTCCAGCTATGCTGCGTGCTGCTGCTAAAAATCATCAAGACGTCACCGTCCTCGTATCACCGAACGACTACTCTCCCGTTCTAGAAGAAATGCGTCGCAATCAAAACGCTGTGTCATACACCACCAATCTTGCTTTAGCCAAAAAGGTGTTTGCCCATACCGCCCAATATGATGGTGCGATTGCTAATTACCTATCTTCCCTCAATGAACTGCACGAGCATGCCAAGCGCAGTCCTTATCCACAAACACTTCACCTAGCATTTGAACGAGTCCAAGAAATGCGCTATGGCGAGAATCCGCATCAATCAGCCGCCTTTTATCAAGATATCAAACAAGTGCATGGCGGTCTTGCGAACTATCGTCAACTGCAAGGTAAAGAACTGTCCTATAACAATATTGCCGATGCCGACGCTGCTTGGGAGTGTGTGAAGAGTTTTGGATCCGCTCTGGATAGCGGCCAAGCCGCCTGTGTCATCGTTAAACACGCTAATCCCTGTGGCGTAGCTATCGGCTCTAATTGCCTAGAGGCCTATCAAAAAGCCCTACAAACAGATCCCACTTCTGCCTTTGGTGGGATTATTGCGTTTAACCAAGAATGCGATGAGGCAACAATAGAAATAGTCTCAAAACAATTTGTCGAAGTACTTATTGCTCCAGCATTTACAGCCGGCGCCAAAGCCCTTATTGCTGCTAAACCCAATGTACGTGTTCTAGAAATTCATCTCGCAAAAACGATTAACCCGTTTGATTTCAAACGGGTTGGTGGCGGCTTATTAGTCCAAACCCCAGATTTAAAAGATGTACAGCTGAGCGAATTACACGTTGTCTCCAAACGTAGTCCAAGCCCTACTGAAATGAGTGATCTGTTATTTGCTTGGCGGGTTGCTAAATTTGTTAAATCAAATGCAATCGTTTACTGTGCTAATGGCATGACCTTGGGGGTCGGCGCTGGGCAAATGAGTCGGATTGATTCTGCCCGAATCGCCAGCATTAAAGCAGAACATGCAGGTTTAAGCCTCAAGGGCTCAGCGGTGGCTAGCGATGCCTTTTTCCCATTTCGGGATGGTTTAGATATAGTGGTCGCTGCAGGTGCTAGCAGTGTGATTCAGCCAGGGGGGAGTATGCGTGATGACGAGGTCATTGAAGCGGCCAACGAACATGGAATTACGATGCTCTTTACCAACACACGTCACTTTAGGCATTAATTGTTGATGCGCTGGCTAGGTATCGATCCAGGTTTAAGGACAACCGGCTTTGGTGTCATTGAAATTGAGGGTCAACGATTACGCTATATCAGTTCGGGGATTATTGAGAGTGGCTCTATTGACCTAGGTCTGCCTAATCGCCTTGGTACTCTATACAGTGGGGTGCAAGAGGTTTTATTGACCTATCAACCCGATGCAGCAGCAATTGAAGAGATCTTCCTCAATGTCAATCCACGTTCTACCTTGATGTTAGGTCAAGCTCGGGGTGCAGTAATTGCTGCTATGGTTTCCACTGGATTAGCTGTTACGGAATATAGTGCGCGTGGTGTGAAACAAGCTATTGTGGGTACTGGTCGGGCAAGTAAATTACAAATGCAAGAGATGGTTAAACGCCTACTCAAGCTTAACAAGAGTCCCTCTCCGGATGCCGCTGATGCCTTGGGGGTTGCTATTTGTGCGGCTCATCACCATCAAGTGCAAGGCGGGCGAACGAAGCAGTAAGATAGAGGCATGATTGGACGCATTCAAGGCACCCTAATTAGCATTACGGCACCCAAATTACTCATTGATTGCAATGGGGTGGGTTATGAGGTCGATGTACCGATGAGTACTTTGTACCAACTTCCCCTTGTTGGGCAACAACTAACATTGCTAACTCATTTTCATGTGCGGGAAGACCAACAGCAATTATTCGGTTTTGCTACAAATGCTGAGCGAGATGCCTTTCGGTCTCTCATCAAAATTAGCGGGGTCGGTGCGCGCACTGCCTTAGCAGTTTTGTCTGGTATGAGCGTCAATGAACTTGTTCAAGCAATTACCATTCAAGAGCCCGGCACACTAACTCGAGTACCCGGAATTGGTAAAAAAACTGCTGAGCGTCTCCTGCTTGAGCTAAAAGGAAAGCTTGCCCCTGACCTAGGTTTAGGTCAGAACAAATCTAGTAAGCCTGATATTGTCTCTGAAATAACGCAAGCCCTACTAGCACTTGGATATTCTGATAAGGAAGCCCACCTTGCGGTTCGTCAAGTTCCAGCGGATGTCACGGTCTCAGATGGTATCAAGCTAGCACTAAAATCGCTTTCGAAGGGCTAAAAACAAATGACAATCCGCACCGATGATCTTAATATTGATGATGGTAACGAGCGTATTGTCAGCCCCGGTGCCGGTCATGCCGAAGCAGTTATTGAACGAGCTCTGCGACCAAAACAACTTGATGAATACGTAGGTCAAAGTAAAGCACGGGCTCAGCTCGAGATTTTTATTAATGCCACGCGTAATCGTAAAGAGGCGCTTGATCATGTTCTACTCTTCGGGCCTCCAGGGCTAGGCAAAACCACCTTGGCTCATATTATTGCTAAAGAACTTGGTGTTAACTTACGCCAAACGAGTGGTCCCGTCTTAGATCGCCCAGGCGATCTTGCCGCACTATTAACCAATCTCGAAGAAAATGACGTTCTCTTTATTGATGAGATCCATCGTCTATCACCGGTAGTGGAAGAGATTTTATATCCTGCTTTAGAGGACTACTCTCTGGACATTATGATTGGCGAAGGTCCTGCAGCGCGTAGTGTGAAATTGGATCTCAAACCATTTACCTTAATTGGTGCAACAACCCGTGCTGGCATGCTGACTAATCCTTTGCGCGATCGTTTTGGGATCGTGGCGCGTCTAGAGTTCTACTCAACTCCAGAGCTAACCCAGATTATTGAACGTTCGGCCAAATTACTCAATGCCCAAATTGATCCACTGGGTTCTGTAGAAATAGCCAAACGCGCTCGTGGCACTCCTCGAATCGCAAACCGTCTGCTCCGCCGGGTCCGAGATTATGCAGAGGTCAAGGGTAGTGGCATCATCACCAAGGAAATGGCTGACGCAGCTCTAATGATGCTTGATGTGGATCCAATCGGTTTTGACGTGATGGACCGAAAATTACTTGAAGCAATCCTCCATAAATTCAATGGCGGTCCAGTTGGGATTGATAATTTGGCCGCTGCTATTGGTGAAGAACGCGATACGATTGAAGATGTACTGGAGCCTTTTTTGATTCAGCAAGGTTATTTACAGCGAACATCGCGGGGTAGAATTGCAACCCGCCAAAGCTATGAACACTTTGGTCTAAAACCACCCAGTAACTCCGTAAATCTTGATTTATTGGATTAATGCTGTCTTAATTACTGCGCCGTTTAGGCAGTAAGGGTTACTTTTGCAAAGCGGCGCTTACCAACCTGCACCACGTAAGAGCCGGCATTCAACTTTAGGGATTTGTCACTCACTACCGTACCGTCAATCCGTACGCCATTTTGCTCAATATTGCGATTTGCCTCTGAGCTTGAGGGGACTAAATTAGCAGCCTTTAATAATGCAGCAATACCAAGTGGGGCGCCACTTAGTTGAAGCTCAGGAATATCATCGGGGATACCGCCCTTAGCGCGATGATTAAAGTCTTCTAGGGCTTTCTCTGCTGCGGCATCTGTATGAAAGCGGGCCACAATTTCTTGTCCCAAAAGAACTTTGCAGTCCCTCGGGTTGCGACCCGCTGCTATCTCTTGCTTCATTAAGTCAATTTCTGCTAATGGTCTAAACGAGAGCAAGGGAAAGTAGTCCCACATCAGTTCATCGGAGATGCTCATGAGCTTTCCGAACATCTCGTTGGCAGGTTCGTTAATGCCGATGTAATTCCCCTTGGACTTGCTCATCTTCTCGACACCATCCAAACCGACCAAGAGTGGCATCGTCAGAATACATTGGGGATCCTGACCATATTCTTTTTGGAGCTCACGACCAACCAGTAAATTAAACTTTTGATCAGTACCACCAAGCTCTAAATCGCTTTGCAAGGCGACTGAATCATAACCCTGCATTAAGGGATATAAAAACTCATGCACAGAAATCGGAATACCACCACGATAGCGCTTTGTGAAATCATCGCGTTCGAGCATCCGTGCAACCGTATATTTGGCAGCAAGCTGGATCATGCCCCGAGCGCCCAAAGGATCACACCACTCACTGTTATACCGAATCTCGGTCTTGCTTGGATCTAAGATCACACTCGCTTGCTGGTAATACGTTTTGGCATTAACGGCAATTTCTTCTGCCGTTAAAGGAGGTCTCGTATTATTTCGCCCCGAGGGATCACCAATCATGCTGGTAAAGTCCCCGATCAAAAAGATCACAGTGTGACCAAGATCCTGAAGTTGGCGCATTTTGTTTAAAACAACCGTGTGACCCAAATGAATATCTGGGGCTGTGGGATCCAACCCTAGCTTTATGCGCAGGGGCTTAGTCGTCGCTGCACTACGGGCTAATTTTTGCAACCAATCTGCCTCAACCAAGAGCTCTTCACAGCCACGTTTAGTGACTTCCATGGCGTGTAATACGGGCGGGGTAATCGGATATGGTTTAGCCGTCATACCAAGTTCTAGATTCGGTTAAATTAAGGGTCTATATATTGTTAAAGTGTCATTGTCGCATTGTCGAGAACCCGAGCGCCTACCCTTGAATTCTACTAATTTGTCTACATCCCCTTCTCTCTATATCGGGCTTATGTCTGGTACAAGCCTGGACGGCATTGACGCAGTCTTAAGCGATATCAGCGACTCTGGAAAGGTAAGGTTTTTACAATCGGTGAGCCTTCCATTTGAACCCGCTCTCAAGCAAGAACTACTTCACCTGCAATATCCGGGTGCCAATGAGATCCATCGTGAGCATCTTGCTGCCAATGCGCTTGCAGATGCGTATGCAAAAGCATGCGCAAAGCTTTTACTCATTCAGGGTCTTCATGCACAAGAAATCCATGCAATTGGAGCTCACGGACAAACTCTGCGGCACCAACCGCAAAAAAATATCTTACAGAGCTATACCCATCAAAGTTTAAATCCAGCCCTATTGGCTGAATTAACTGGCATTAATGTGATTGCTAATTTTCGGGCGCGCGATATGGCGGCAGGCGGTCAAGGTGCACCCCTAGTCCCCGTTTTTCATAGTGAGCAGTTTTATTCCTCCCAAGAAAACCGAGCGGTTCTTAATATCGGTGGCATCGCCAATCTTACCCTCTTACCAAAGCAGAGGGAGGTTAGTGGCTTTGATTGTGGTCCTGGCAATATTTTATTAGATACGTGGATTCAGAAAGAGCAAAGTAAGGATTTCGATCAAGACGGGCAATGGTCAAGCTCTGGCTGCCCTGATGAAGAACTCCTACAAAAAATGTTGAGTGACCCCTACTTCTCTCAATTGCCTCCCAAAAGTACCGGTCGCGATCACTTCAATCTGCAATGGATTGAAGATCACATACAACAAGGTTCATACAAAGCAGAGGATGTGCAGGCAAGCCTATTACAACTTACCATCCAAAGCATTCTTAATGGTTTGCAGGCCCATGCCAAAGAAACGCAGCGTTTAATTGTGTGTGGTGGTGGTACCAAAAATATTGCCTTGCTTGAGCTTCTAAAAATTCATGCTCAGAAGCAAATTCCTAGTTTGGTAATTGAATCTTCGGCACAGCATGGGATTGATCCACAACTCGTAGAGGCTCTCGCCTTTGCTTGGCTAGCCTGGGCGCACCAACAAAAACGGCCAGCAAATATGCCGGCCGTAACGGGTGCAAAGGGTTTGCGTATACTCGGTGCGTATTACCCAGCTTATTAAGCAGAGAAAGAAGAGCCACAACCACACGTGGTGCTGGCGTTTGGGTTCTTAATCACAAATTGTGAACCATTGATGTCTTCTTTGTAATCAATCTCAGCGCCGACTAAATACTGAAAGCTCATGGAGTCAACCAGCAAAGTAACGCCATTTTTTTCAAAGGTAGTATCGTCCTCATTGACCGCTTCATCAAAAGTAAAGCCATACTGGAAACCAGAACAACCTCCGCCTTGCACAAAAACGCGCAACTTAAGATCCGTATTACCTTCTTCAGCAATTAGATCGGCTACCTTAGCAGCAGCGCTATCGGTAAAGATTAAAGGGATTGGTGGCTCAGCCAGAGCGGAAGATTGTTCAACTGCGGTGTTTGTTTGGCTCATTTGCTACTCCTGTCAAAATCACTAATATGAATTCATTTTAGGCTTTAATTACCCTATTTGCACAAGGTACTTTGAATCATTCAAGGTAAAAGGGCAATTTGCTCGAGCCCCATGGTCTCAGGAAGGTCAAACATGAGGTTCATGCACTGTACGCCCTGTCCTGAAGCCCCTTTAACAAGATTGTCCTCAACGACCAAAATAACAAGGGTATCCCCACCCCCTGGGCGGTGAATGGCTATTTTCATACCGTTACTTCCCCGAACTGACCGAGTTTCTGGATGGCTGCCGGCAGGCAAAACATCAATAAATGGTTCATTCGCGAAGAACTGCTCGAATAAGGCTTGGAAATCCATAGCACGCCCCTCGGGCAAAATCCGGGCGTATAGAGTTGAATGGATCCCCCGAATCATTGGTGTTAGATGTGGCACAAAGGTCAACGCAATATTGTCATGACCTGCAATTACCTTTAGTCCTTGGGTAATCTCTGGCAAATGACGATGTCCTTTAACACCATACGCTTTGAAATTATCACTGGCCTCTGAAAGTAATGTGGGGATCTCGGCCTTACGTCCCGCACCCGATGTTCCTGATTTGCAATCAGCGATTAAAGACTGGGTCTCAATTAAAGGGTGCGAATGGCCATTTTTAGGAGACAACAATGGTGCAAAACCTAATTGAACCGATGTAGGGTAACAACCCGCTAGTCCGATAATACGAGCTTTTTTAATTGCTTCCCGATTAATTTCTGGTAAACCATACACAGCTTCTTTTAAGATCTCTGGACAGGCATGCGGCATGCCGTACCACTTCTCAAAGACTGCAGTATCTTGCAAACGAAAATCCGCAGCTAGGTCGAGTATCTTGACATTGGCGGCCAATAAGTCTCTCGCCTGTGCCATTGCTACCCCATGTGGAGTCGCAAAAAAGACCGCATCACATTCATTGAGCCTAGCTGTGTCGGGTGTTGTAAATTGCAAATGAACCCGGCCGCGCAAGGATGGAAACATCTCAGCAACCGCCATACCGGCTTCTGTGCGCGATGTAATTGAATGTAATTGCACCTGCGGATGCTGCGCTAAAAGACGGAGTAGCTCAACACCGGTATAGCCTGTGCCACCCACAATGCCGACTTTAATCATGCTCTTCTCCATTTATTACCAAGGTGATGTACCGATTGTATAAAAAATAAGGGCCGCGTAAGCGGCCCCAGGATGCAATTTGGTTTGCTTAACGCTTACTAAACTGTTTACGACGGCGGGCACCGTGCAATCCAACCTTCTTACGCTCAACCTCACGGGCATCGCGCGTTACCAAACCAGCCTTTGACAGGGTTGGTTTTAAGGCCGCATCATAATCAATCAATGCACGAGTTACGCCATGACGTACCGCGCCTGCTTGACCCGTCTCACCGCCACCGCTAACGTTTACCTGAATATCAAAAGTGGTGAGATTGCTCGTTAAAGCAAGTGGCTGGCGTGCAATCATGCGGGAAGTTTCACGAGCAAAGTAAGCATCAATCGGCTTACCGTTAACAGTGATTTCACCTTTGCCGGATTTAATAAAGACGCGCGCAACTGAACTCTTGCGTCGGCCTGTTCCATAGTTCCAATTTCCGTACATATCGCTTCCTTAGATCTCTAACGGTTTAGGCTGTTGAGCCGTATGTGGATGATCAGCATCGCCATAAACCTTCAGCTTTTTGATCATGGCATAGCCCAATGGGCCTTTTGGCAACATCCCCTTCACTGCTTTCTCTAAAGCGCGTGTTGGGAAACGGGCCTGCATCTTGTCAAAATTCGTTGAGCTGATGCCGCCTGGATAGCCACTATGACGGTAATAAATCTTATTCAATCCCTTAGTGCCGGTTACCCGAAGCTTGGAAGAATTAATAACGACAATAAAATCACCAGTGTCGACGTGTGGGGTAAATTCGGGTTTGTGCTTGCCGCGTAGACGGAGTGCCACTTCACTGGCGACACGACCGAGGACTTTGTCCGTAGCGTCAATCACGAACCACTCGCGCTTTACCTCATGCGGTTTTGCGGAAAAGGTCTTCATGATTACTTTCAAATTGTTATAGTCACACACACTCCAAATCGTTATCGCACTTTGGCTCCGCTTATGTTTGCAGGCTCGCAGATCAGACATCGAGTTTGGTAAAACAATTACCGTTGACTAATCGATAATTCAGTAAAGCCTTGAATTGTAACCTAAAAAAAACCCGGGAATCAATCCCGGGCTGAAATCCACCTATGTTTGGGTGGAGGAGACATCAGTAGAATGCAAGCTTGTAAAACGGCTTTTTAAGCCTCAAATCAAAACAAACTTGGTATCAATGTGGTTATCTTAAACATTTTGATTGTGCAATGCAAGAAAAAATTTGGGTTTACCCTAGATGTTATATAAGACCTATAGACTCTATAAAATCATAAGTTATTGATTTATATGTAAATATTATTTTTTAAAGGTTCATCATGGAATGTAAAATTAATTGGCTTGCCGGCTCCGGCATGGCTTTTATGGCAGAAACGGGGACAGGGCATATTCTGAATATGGACGGTGCTCCAGAGGCTGGAGGTCGAAATCTGGCTCCGCGCCCCATGGAATTAATGCTGGCAGGTGCTGGTGGTTGTACGGCCTTTGATGTGGTTTTAATCCTACAACGCTCCCGCCAAAACATTATTGCCTGTGAAGTTTCATTACAAGCAGAGCGTGCTGAAACAGACCCCAAAGTATTCACTAAAATTAACCTTCATTTCACGGTAAAGGGAAAAGATTTGGACCCCAGCAAAGTCGAGCGCGCCATCAATCTGTCACATGACAAATATTGCTCTGCTACTGCAATGCTGGCAAATACTGCGGAAATCACACATACCTTTGAAGTAGTGCAGAGTTAACCGATAAGCCGGATTCTGTCGCCCTGATTGACACCAGGGGGCAATCATTCCTCTAGGCCTTTGGTTACCCAAAGGCTCAAGCTCCCTACCCGCAGACTCGACGGGCCACGTCATCATCTGCTTACTTGGGATTGCTCCGGGTGGAGGTTACCGCGTTTCACCGTAACTAAATACGCTCGTCTCTGTGGCCCTATTCCGCACGTCACCGTGGATGGCTGTTAGCCAACACCCTGCCCTATGGAGTCCGGACTTTCCTCTCCTTTCTAACGAAAGCAGCGATTGCCTAGTTAACTCTGCGCTAACAGTCTAAACGAGTATGTAATTTTGGTTTTTAAATTACCTTGCTAGAGACCAAGCGATGGTCTCGCCAGCTCGTAATGGGACTAATACGGTGTCACCCAGTGTGAACTCACAAGGCACGTTTTCAGCCTGCTGAACCAATGTAATTTGGTCCTGATTACGGGGCAAGGAATAAAAATCAGGGCCAAAGAAACTGGCAAAACCTTCCAGTAAATCGAGCTTGCCAACACTATCAAAGGCTTCTGCATACAGACCCATTGCGTTGTGAGCGGTATAGCAACCTGCACAACCACAGCTACTTTCCTTCTCACTTTTTGGATGCGGAGCACTATCGGTCCCCAAGAAAAATCGTGGGTTGCTACTGGTTGCGGCTTCTACCAGCGCAAGCCGATGTTCTTCACGTTTTAGAATTGGTAAACAATAATGATGTGGACGAATACCACCCATGAACAAGCTATTACGGTTCATTAAAAGATGGTGTGCAGTAATTGTTGCGGCTAAGGTATTTTTGCCTTTGGTATCAGCATCACGTACATAATGAACTGCTTGCTTGGTCGTGATGTGCTCAAAGATAACTCGTAGCTCAGGAAAATCTTTGCGTAAGGGCTCCAGTATTCGATCAATGAATACAGATTCTCGATCAAAGATATCAATAGCAGACTCAGTCACTTCACCATGAATTAATAGGGGTACTGAATATTTTTGCATTGCCTCTAAAGCAGGGTAAGCGTGTTTAATATTGGTAACACCGGCGTCACTATTCGTTGTAGCACCTGCTGGATATAGCTTAAATCCGATAATCTGATTTTCACTCGCCTTACGTACCTCATCTGGACTAGTAATATCAGTTAAGTACAAGGTCATCAATGGCGTGAAATGGGATACGCCCAGCTGCTTTAATGCAGAGTCAATACGGGATCGATACGCCTTGGCCAAATCAACTGAAGTGACCGGTGGCTTTAAGTTGGGCATGATGACTGCGCGTGCAAACTGATTGCTTGTATGCGCCAATACATCCTTGAGTACTGCACCATCGCGCACATGGAGGTGCCAGTCGTCAGGACGGGTTAGGGTTAGCGTCTTACTCATTGATCAATCAGAATAATACGGAAATCATTTACATTCGTTAATGTTGGGCCTGTATGTACCAAGGCGTCTAGCTTAGCAAAGAAGTCATAGCAATCGTGCTCGTTTTGAAATTGGCTGGCACGCAATTGCATGGCATTAGCCTTTTCTCGAATATCTGGCGTAAACCATGCTCCAGCATTCTTTTCACTACCGTCGATACCATCGGTATCGGCTGCCAGGGCACTCATCATCTTAAGATCAGGACTCGCAGCAAACAAAGAGAGTAAAAATTCAGAGCAACGACCACCTCTGCCTTTTGAGCCAGAAGGCAGTGTTACGGTACATTCACCACCAGAAATTAAGGCAAGGGGTGGCTTTGCCCATTCTTTATGGTGTGTGAGCTCACGGGCAATCGCTGCATGCACTAAACCCACATCACGAGCTTCACCCGTAATGGTATCGCCCAAAATAATAGGCTGATAGCCTGCCTGTTTACAGAAATCTGCGGCCGCCTCTAAGCTACGATGTGCTGTAGCGATAACATGATTACGCACTGGCGACTGATATTGATCAACATCAGACTGCTTGAGGGTTTCGGATATTTCTCCACGATCGCCTTTTTGTAAGTGATGGATAACCGACACAGGTATCTTGCTCTCATCCAATCCATACTTCGCTACTATTTGTAGGGCATCTAAGTAACTGGAATAATCAGGTGCACAGGGGCCGCTAGCAATATCAGCAGGATGATCGCCAGTGACATCCGAGATTAAGAGTGCCTCTACACGTGCACCGCGGGCCAAAGCCGCGCGAGCTAAATTACCCCCCAAGATAGCGGATAGATGTTTACGGACCACATTCATTTCTTCAATTGGTGCCCCGCTATGAAGAAGGGCTTCAGTGGTCTTACGCATATCGGCAATAGTAATACCAGGCTGTGGCAGGGTTAAAAGACTTGACCCTCCACCAGATACCAGTGCAATGAGAGTATCGCCAGAACCCAGCTGATTCACTAGTTTGAGAATTTCAGCGGCACCATTCATCCCCGCCTGATCTGGAACTGGGTGCCCAGCCTCAACAATCTTGATGTAATGCGTTGGTGATGCATGACCATAGCGGGTTAAAACTACACCATCAAGCGAAATCATAGGCCAGTGTTGTTTAGCATAGGCTTCCAGTGCAGTAGCCATGGATGCGCTGGCCTTACCGGCACCCACAATCAAGCAGCGCCCTTTTGGCTCCATACCAGGGGAAAAGATTTTTGCTAAGTACTCCGGAACGATCTTCTTAGGGTCGGCCACCGCCAGTGCTGCTGCAAACGCACCTTCAAGTAGCATGCGCTGATTTGAAGGGAAGGAAGTAAGCGACATTCCCTAATTTTAAACTTAATTGGGATCAGATTCATCTGAGTTAATTAGGCTGCTTTCTTGCATCTGCCACATGGAGGTGTAACGGCCATTCGCTTGCAATAATTGCTGATGGGTACCCCGCTCAATGATTTTGCCTTGATCCATCACCAAAATTTGGTCAGCATGCACGACTGTAGAAAGCCGGTGGGCAATAATTAAGGTTGTACGATTACGTGCTAGATTAAAGAGCTCTTCCTGAAACGCTCTCTCCGTTTTGGAATCCAATGCGGATGTAGCCTCATCAAAGATAAGTAAAGCCGGTTTTTTAAGAAGAGTTCTAGCAATTGCAACCCGCTGTTTCTCACCACCTGATAGCTTTAAGCCTCGCTCACCCACTGGTGTTTCATACCCCTCGGGTAAGTGCTCGATAAACTCACTCATTTGTGCAGCTCGAGCAGCCTCTTGGATTTCTGCGAGGCTTGCACCGGGGCTACCATAGGCAATATTATAGGCAATGGTGTCATTAAATAAAACGGTGTCTTGCGGAACAATGCCAATTGCCTTCCGTAAACTCGCTTGTTGAACATCTTGAATATTTTGACCATCCAGCAAAATTGCCCCTGCTTGAATATCATAAAAACGAAAGAGCAAACGCGCAAGAGTACTCTTCCCTGCACCACTCTGACCCACTACAGCCGTAATCGTTCCTGCTGGAATAATAAAACTCACATCCTTCAGAATCTCGCGCTTAGCGTTATATGAAAAATAAACGTTCTCAAAGCGCACCTCAGGCCCGCGAGCAAAATCATTGATAACAAGTGTATGAGCATTTTGCTTATCTTTAATCTCTTGATCTGCATTCAATAATGCAAACATACGATCCATATCCGTGATCGACTGCTTCATCTCGCGATAAATAACTCCGAGAAAGTTAAGTGGAATATAGAGCTGAATCATGAGGGTATTAACAAGTACCAAATCCCCTAAAGTCATTGAGCCATCAACCACACCCTGAGTAGCGCGCCATAAAATTAAGACAAGTCCAACCGCAATAATGGCCTGTTGTCCTAGGTTAAGGATTGCCAATGATTTTTGCGACAAAATAGCAGCTGACTGATAGTGCTTAAGATTTTCATCGTAACGCCTTGATTCAAATTGTTCGTTCCCAAAATATTTGACGGTTTCAAAATTCAACAGAGAATCAATCGCACGTTGATTAGCTCGAGAATCCATTTCATTCATGGTGCGGCGATAGTGTGTCCGCCACTCTGTTACTTTGATGGTGAATACGATATAAAGTACAAGTGCTACAAAAGTAATAATTGCAAACCAGATATCGTAGTAATAAGCAAAGTAAGCAAGCACTAATGCAAACTCAATGATGGTTGGCAAGATGCTGTAGAGAGAAAAGGAGACTAAGGTTTGAATCCCTCGAGTTCCACGCTCAATATCGCGACTTACACCCCCAGTTTGGCGTCCCAGATGAAACTGAAGGGTAAGTGCATGCAGGTGTTCAAATACCTGTAAAGCAATTTTTCGGACTGCGTCTTGGGTAACCTTAGCAAATAAAAGCTCGCGTAATTCAGAGAATAGAGAGGCAGATAAACGTAATGCCCCGTATGCAACAATTAAACCTGCTGGCACAATTAAATAGATTTGCAATGAGCCCGGCTTGAGATTCATGGCATCAATTAAATCTTTCAGAATAATTGGAACACCAAGATTGGCAAACTTAGCTGCAATCAGACATGCAATTGCAAGAGCTACTCGGGTACGATGCTCCAACAGGTAGGGTAATAGGTCTTTAATAACGCGCCAATCAGAACGTGGCGCGCCCCCACTCCCTGGAAGCTGATTGGGGCTGCCCTGTCGATAGCCCATCATGACTGAGAGCCGCCCTTACTGAGTCCTAAAAAATCATGGGGTGGTGAAAAAAATTTCAGGATAGCATCTCGATTGCTCTGTGAAAAACACTTTTGGGCTGCCTCTTCAAATGGGAGCCAAATATAATTGAGATGTTCTCGAGGAGCCAATTGAACCGCAATGCCCACAGGCACTTCAAGTGCAAACCAATGCTCGGTATTTCGATCTACGTCAGGTGGATAGCGATACCGCCATTTTGGATAAATTTCATACTCAACACAATGCTGCAAGTTTTTTAGAGCTCCTTTTGGCAGCGTTTGTACCTCAATGCCAGTTTCTTCTGCAACTTCACGCACTGCCGCACCCTCTAATGACTCACTTGGACTATCCAAACTGCCCGTTACAGATTGCCAAAAATCCGGGCGATCGGCACGCTCAATTAGCAAGACCTCATGATTTAAATTGTGGATGAGTACTAAAACTGAAATCGGTATTTTCAAATCAGCTGACCGGATTGGTATTACGTAAACGAATATGCAGTTCGCGTAACTGTCTTTCATCAACAGGGCTTGGTGCTTGAGTTAAAAGACATTGGGCTCGTTGTGTTTTTGGGAAAGCAATCACGTCGCGAATCGATTCTGCTCCGGTCATCATGGTCACAATGCGGTCTAAACCGAAGGCAATACCACCATGAGGAGGGGCGCCATACTGAAGAGCATCAAGCAAGAAGCCAAATTTTGCGTTTGCTTCCTCAGGTCCAATTTTTAGAGCCCTAAACACCTGACTTTGAACTGACTCTTGATGGATACGCACTGATCCACCGCCTATTTCACTTCCGTTGAGAACCATATCGTAGGCTTTTGCTAAGCACTTTCCGGGATCGGTCTCCAAAAACTTTAAATGCTCATCTTTTGGACTTGTAAAGGGATGATGGCAAGCAACCCAACGAGCATCACCTTCGTCATACTCAAACATGGGGAAATCAACTACCCATAAAGGCTTCCAACCCTCGATCATCAAGCCGTGCTTCTTGCCCCAATCGGAATGGCCAATGCGTAAGCGCAAATTACCGATTGCATCGTTCACCACTTTTATTTTATCAGCGCCAAAGAATATTAGATCTCCATCCTTGGCATTCGTGCGTTTTAAGATTCCTTCAATCGCAGCATCGTGCAAATTCTTGACAATTGGGGATTGCAAGCCATTACGACCCTCTGCTACAGAATTAACTTTTATCCATGCTAACCCCTTAGCGCCATAGATCGAGACGAATTGGGTGTAGTCATCAATTTCACTACGACTAATCTCTGCTCCTCCAGAAACACAAAGAGCAACAACACGCCCACCCTCTTGGTTAGCTGGGCCTGAGAATACTTTGAAGTCAACATCGCGCATCAAGTCAGTGAGTTCTGTAAATTCCATTGCTATACGTAAATCAGGCTTATCTGATCCAAAGCGTGCCATCGATTCTGAATACGGCATCATCATAAAA
>ENA-ORFA01000508-ORFA01000508.1-marine-metagenome-genome-assembly--contig:-NODE-508-length-16573-cov-4.475630_pt1 | contig 16573 bp, 16 predicted proteins | sample MGYA00248621_ERZ508587 | MGnify/ENA primary metagenome ERZ508587 (study PRJEB26250, sample SAMN06266239) | marine metagenome | isolation source: Columbia River Estuary | place: USA:Columbia River Estuary... | reverse complement strand
GCCGTTGGTAAAAAAGTAGTTGTAGTTGCTGCAGGTGGTTTATACGACGGTCGCGGCCTCGCTGCATCATTAGCGCTTGGTGCCGACGGCGTGTGGATAGGCACTCGCTTTATCGCAACACCAGAAGCTCGTGCGGTTGACGGCTACAAAGAAAAACTGATTGCCACGGGCGAAGACGGCACCGTCATCACGCGCAGTTACACAGGCAAGACATGTCGCGTCGTGCGCAATGAGTGGACAAACGATTTTGAAAAGCACCCAGAGACGCTCCTGCCATTTCCGCAACAAGCGATCGCTTCAATGAAGGCAGGAGTCAACCACTTGGGTTACCCAGTTGGCACAAAAGTAGACGTTGAGCGCGAGTTCATGCCGGCCGGGCAAGGCGTTGGCGCAATTAATGAACTTGTTGCTGCAGGAGACTTGGTGCGCAGCATGGTTGCAGAGGCCGAGCAAACGCTCGACCGCATTCAAGCACTGCGCAAGTAAACATCTTCTCATGGGAGTACTTCGCTCTAACGCCGATGTGCGCAATTTATTCCTTGCACAAAATGTTTCGGTTATGGGCGACTATTTCACGTATGTGGCCCTTGTTGGATTAATCAAAGAAGCCACCGACTCCACATTCCTGGTATCGCTGGTGTACGCCGCATACGTGTTGCCGTCGTTTTTCTTCTCACCTATCGCTGGTCCAATTGTTGACAAGTTTGATCGCCGCAGAATCATTGTGTTTGTCTCTGCATTACAAGCCATTTGCGGTATTGGATTCTTACTCTCGAATGCAGATCGCATTTGGTTGGCTCTTCTGACACAAATAGTGATCTCGTCACTTGCCGTCATCACGCTTCCTGCATTTGGTTCGGCACTACCCAACATCACCCGCAACGACGAAGAGCTCCGTCAAGCAAACGCATTGTTTGGCTCTAGCTGGGGCGCATCAGTATTTATTGGCTCTGCCATCGGCGGTCTCTTTGCAGCAACCTTTGGCAGAACCGCAACGTTTGTTGCCGATATTGGCACCTTTATGTTGTGCGCAGCACTGATTGCGCTCATCAAAGTTCCTCTACAAGAGCGAAAAGCACATGCTGTGCGCGAGCCAGTTCGACCAATTGCCGACATGCGCGAAGCATTCCACTACGCCAAAGAGAACAACGTGATTTTTGCTCTCATGGCTTCTAAAACCACCCAAGCCGTAGGAGCAGGAGCAGTCAGCCAGCTTGCAGTGCTGGCAATTGATGCCTTTAACACCGGAGACGATGGCAGCGGGTTGCTTCTTGCCGCACGTGGCCTTGGAGCTGCAATTGGTCCGTTTGTTTTCATGCGCTTTGCACGCAACAACATGCCGCGACTATTGCTGTTGTGTGGAGTTGGTGGCGTGATGTGGAGCATTTTCTATCTTGCTGCTTCATCAAGTCCATCGTTGTGGCTCGCAGCCTTTTCCATTGGCGTGGCCCACATAGGAGGCGGCGCAATTTGGACAATGGCAAGTTACGGATTGCAAACCAGCACCGAAGACCACATTCGGGGTCGAGTGATCGCTGGCGACATGGGCTTTGCAATGCTTGTTACTGGACTCAGCAGCATTGGAACAGGAATTCTTGGCGAAATATTCCCCATTCGCATTGCCATAGCAATTGTTGCGGGAATTTCGGGACTGTGTTCGCTCTCGTACTTGCTAGGAACGATTGGTCTTAGAAAGCGTCTGCGCAGCGAGATGCAGCAGCAATCAAACTAGATGCACGCGTATCTGTAAACAGATAGGAACCCATTCGGTTCATTACATAACTAAAAGCAAGATTTCGCACAGGGTCCCCGAAACTTATTGAGCCACCAGCACCCGAGTGACCAAATGATTGTGGTCCACTCAGTGGCATCAATGCAGTCGGCGTCATGTACCCCATACCAAAGTTTGTCTTACGCATCAGACATAAATCGATTTCGTCAGGTCGAGTAATTGGTGCACTTGCGCGTTGCATCATTGCTTCAGAAATTAAACGGACCTTGCCGTTTGCTCCATCTACTTCGCCGATTGTTGCGGCATACATGCGTGCAAGCGAAGGCGCATTGCTGATGCCATTCGCAGCAGGTATTTCGGCGGCGTGCATGTCACGTCGATTAAATCCACCTTTCACGGTAAATGCACCATTGAGCGTGAGGGCTTTGCCAAGCGCGGTGTCAGGACCAAACGGAACTACCGGTGCAGGCTGCCTATCAATTTGGATTTCTGGCCAGACTTTTGTCCAACCATTTTTCAGTGGAGAAACCCGATGCTCGTGTTGCTCAGGTAACCCAACATAAATTTCAATGCCGAGTGGGTTGGCAATTTCTTCTTCAATAAAGCGACCAATGTTGCGGCCGTCCACTCTGCGCACAAGTTCTCCAGCCAACCAGCCAAACGTGATGGCGTGATAGCCGTGGGTTGATCCGACAGGAAAAATTGGCGCTGTATCGGCAAGGCGTTGTGTGATTGTGTTCCAGTCCAAAGCGTCTTCAAATGCAATGGTTCCATCAATCGTGTACAGACCGGCTTGATGCGAAAGCAATTGCGCCACCGTGATCTTCTCTTTGCCTTTTGCAGCAAACTCTGGCCAATACAACGCCACCGGCTCGTCATAACTCAAGAGTCCGCGCTCCACACACATGGCTACTGCAGTAGCAACAACACCTTTCGTGCTGCTGAACACAAGTTGCAACGTGTCACGCGCATACGGAATTGTTGCAGTGTTCTCAAAAAATCCACCAATTAAGTCGACTACTGGTTGACCATGGTGAATTATGCACAAGCCGGCACCGATGTCTTCTTTGGTTTCAATATTCGTCACAAACTGATCGTGTACCGCCTCCCAACCGGGGGCGACAAAACCAGAAACGAATTCGGACATCAGATTTTTAAATTCGTCGACTTAAACTTCGTCCATCAATGTGCGCAACAACTCAACTTGTTGCACTGCATCTGGACCAATCGGATTGACGGAGATGACCGTGACTCCTGCTTCCTTGAATGCCGAAAGGCGTTCTTTGATAAAACCCTTCGGACCAACGAGATGCGAATTGAGCAACCAGTCGGAAGGAACTTTTGCTGCAGCCTCTTGCTTCTTGCCGTCCAAGTACAAATCTTGAATCTCGACGGCTTCTTGTTCATAGCCGTACGACTTGCAGATGTCGTTATAAAAGTTTTTGCCACGAGCACCCATGCCACCTACGTACAAAGCAGTTGATGGTCGTGCGAAGTCCAAAACTTTTTGCTGATCTTCGCCCGTAAGCGACTCATCAATTGCGAGCATGCCACCAGCCGAGATTTCCATGCGACCACGCGATGGGTCGCGTTTTGCGGTGCCAGCCTTGAGCGCATCGCCCCACACATTCTGAAATTTTTCTGGATAGAAAAATATCGGCATCCAACCGTCAGCAATCTCTGCAGTCGCTTCAACACTCTTGCCCATCAGTGATGCCCACCAAATTGGAATCTCGTTACGAACTGGATGATTGATCAATTTGAGTGCTTTACCAAGTCCGGTGCCCTGGCCCTGTGGAAGCGGAACTTCTACAGTCTTGCCTTGATACGACAATGGCTTTTCGCGCTTCCACACTTCGCGACAGATGTCGATGTATTCCTTGGTGCGCTGCAATGGTTTCTCATATGGCATTCCATGGAAACCCTCGATCACCTGTGCGCCTGATGCCCCGAGTCCAAGAATGAATCTTCCGTTGCTGACGTAGTCACAACCGGCAGCAGTCATTGCAACAAGCGCAGGAGTGCGCGAATACACATTGATGATGCCAGTGCCGATCTGCAACTTGTTGGTGACTGCAGCAAGATAACCAATTTGTGAAATGGCGTCGTACGAATACGCCTCTGCCACCCACACCATGTCGAGACCTACTTTTTCAAGCTCGACAACCTGCTTGGCCGACGACTGAAAGTCGGAAATGTAATTGATCATCATCGAAAGTTTCATGATGATGAGACTAGATGAGGCTTAGTTGACTTTGCGAGTTCGACCTTCCCAGTACGGGGCGCGTAAGTCCTTCTTCAGAATTTTGCCGCTTGGGTTGCGAGGAAGCGCATCGATCCAAGAGACAGACTTGGGGCACTTAAACCCAGCCAGACGCTCTTTGGCGAAGGCAATGATCTCATCTTCGGTGACCGCCACGTCCGCCTTGCGTACCACGATTGCCATTGGCACTTCGCCCCACTTTTCGTCGGGCACACCAATGACCGCCACGTCGGCAATTGCCGGGTGACCCATAAGCGCATTTTCTACTTCGGCAGGGTAAACATTTTCGCCGCCAGAGACGATCATGTCTTTGACTCGATCGTAGATGTAGACGTAGCCGTCTTCATCTTGATACGCGGCGTCACCAGTTTTAAACCAACCTTCTGGGTTGATCGACTTGGCAGTTTCTTCGGGCATGTTCCAGTAGCCCAACATGACTTGGCCACCCTTCACCCAAATTTCGCCCACTTCGCCAACGGGAACGTCGTTGCCGGTTTCCGAATCGACAACGCGTAGTTCCATCCCGGGCACAATCTTTCCGCACGAACGCAACAACTTTTTCTTTGGCCCTTCAAGATCATGATCTTCTGGCATGAGAATGGTGGTTGCTCCCGTGGTTTCGGTAAGGCCGTACACCTGCATGAAGTTGGTCTTAAATGTTTTGATCGACGCAGCAAGTACCTCTTCAGAGATTGGCGAAGCACCGTACGCAATTAATTCAAGGCTCGAGTAGTCGGCCTTGTCTACATCTGGCACCATCAACATGAACTGCAACAGCACCGGCACCAAAAAGCCGTGCGTGATGCGATGCTTGCCGATGAGCGTCACTATTTCGGCTGGGTTGACATCGCGAATAATGATTGACTTGCAACCAAGCGCCATACCTGCAGTTGCCCAACCGCCGCCGCCAATGTGAAAGAGCGGCATTGCAACAAGGTTGACCGTACGGTCGGTGAACTTCCAGATTTCTGCAGCAAATGGAATGAGCGCAAAAAAGTTTTTGTTGGTGAGCATGACACCTTTTGGCCGACCCGTTGTGCCGCTTGAGTACAACTGAAATGCCACATCACCAGGTGCCGACTCGACGCCGGGATCAGTTGCATCGCCGCTTGCCGAGAAATCGGCAAACGATGGATATTTGCTGTGACCACCAATGACAACGATTGTCTTGACATTGGGAAGATCGCCAGCAATTGCATCGAGCACCGGAACAAAGTCAGGACCAACAATGAGTACCTTTGCGGCCGAGTCATTGGCAATGAATGCCACCTCTGGTGGTGCAAGTCGCCAGTTGATATCCACGCTGACGGCATTGAGCAAACCACACGCATAAAAAACTTCGAAGTGATCAATGCCGTTCTTGTCTAGAAATGCAACTCGGTCTTGTGGGCCAACGCCGGCCAACTTCAATGCGTTTGCAACCCTGCAAGAGCGCTCGTATAACTGACCCCATGTTTGGGTTTTGTCGCCTTGCACGAGGGCGACTTTGGTGGGCTGTGTTGCTGCGTGCGAGCGGACGATGCCTGCGATGTTGTTGATCTCAATTGTCATGGCCAAAAACTAGCAATTTTGCCAGCACCGCACAAGAGCGCAATTGACCATATATTGTTGGGCAAAGAAAAGTAGGCCCGTGACAACCCCATCAACACACCCTTCGTCTGAAGGCGTACAACTTGCGGTCTATGACTACGCACCGACGTCACAGAAGCAACCCGTACTTCTTTCGCATGCGACCGGATTTCATGGCCGAGTGTTTGACCCTGTTGCCGAGCACTTGCACGCTTCACATCACTGCTACTCATTCGATTATCGCGGACATGGTGACTCGAGTTTGCCTCAAGACTGGAAAGCAAATTGGAGTGGTTACGGAGATGATGCGCTTGCAGTTTCACGCGTAATTACGGCTGCGCATTCAGCTACGCCGATCATTGGTGCTGGACATTCGATGGGAGGAGCAGCACTTGTAATGGCCGCTCTTCGTGAGCCAGAACTCTTTCGTGCCTTGGTGCTCTACGAGCCAATCATCTTCCCGCCCCAAGTGCGAGTTGGCATCACGAATACAGGAGTCCCTAGCCCGCTCGTGAACGGAGCACGCCGCCGACGCAGCACGTTTGCTTCGTTTGACGAAGCGATCTCTAACTACTCATCAAAGCCACCGCTCAACGTGATGCGGTCTGATGCATTGCGTGCATATGTAATGCATGGTTTTCGCGCTCAGCACGACGGTATTTCAATCAAATGCTCGCCCGAACACGAGGCCCGCACTTACGAGATGGGTGCGATTCACGAAACCTGGAACGACCTGCCCAAACTGCGGGTGCCCGTGTGGCTAGTTTCGGGAGAAGTGATTCCACATACCCCAGGCGCAATTGCCGCCCTCATCGCCAACGAAGTACCTGGCTCAACACTTGTGCAGTGGAACGACCTCGGACACTTTGGACCGATGCAAGATCCGCAGAGATTCGCGCAACTCATCGCACAAGTAGATGCGGCCACTCAGTGACAGAAGTATTTGCACTTCCAGAAACATTGTCGCCATCGGGTACGAGCACATTTCAAAATTGTCCGTTGCAGTTTCGATTTCAAAACATTCAGAAACTTCCGCAACCCCCTGGTGCGGCAGCAGTAAAAGGAAACGTTGTGCACCGCGCACTCGAGCTACTTTTCCAACTCGATGCCCCACTTCGCACGCACGCAGCCGCACATGATTTTTTAGCAACGGCAAAAACAGAATTTGAACCCACATACGACATCACTGGTCTCAACTTGACCGCCGAACAAGCTACAAAGTTTTGGGCCGACTGCACCACACTCGTCGACAGCTACCTGCGCATGGAAGACCCAACAACAATCAACTCAATCGACACCGAAATGTGGGTGACTGCTCCCCTCGCCAAAGTTGCACTGCGCGGCATCATCGACCGCATCGAACGCGATGCAGATGGCGGATTAATTATTAGCGACTACAAGACCGGCAAAGCCCCACGCGATACCGATGTTGAGGGCAAGATGATGCAGTTGCAAATGTACGCATACATGCTGCGCGAAATGCGGGGCGAGTTGCCAACATCGCTGCAGTTGCTGTACGTCAAAGATGGCATACGCCACACACGTACACCAACCGAGCAGTCGATGCGTTTTGTGCACACACGCACCACTGCGCTTTTTAATGCAATTGAAAAATCGTGCGCAACGTCATTCTTTCCTACCAAAAAAAGTGGACTTTGCAACTTTTGCAATTTCAAATCGTGGTGTCCAGAATTTGGTGGAGACCCATCCAAAGCAGCAGTCGAAGCACCTCTCAAATATCCAAGGCCGCCACAATGAACAAAGAACCCAACGCACCACGCCAACTCCTGCATTTGCGCATGGATGCCGCAGTCGATAACGCCCTCGAACACATCCGCGACAACAAAATTGTCATCGTAATTTTCTCGATCGCTAGTGCTGTCGGTGACTTTGGCCTGCTCTGGCACATCATCGGCCTCGTGCGGTCAATTGGCAGCATTGACCGCCTGCAACAAGCACTCATTTTTTCAATTCTGATTGGTCTCGAAAGCCTGATCCTCAATCAGGGCATCAAGCGCCTGTTTAGGCGCTCTCGCCCAACTGAAAAAGGTGATACGCGGTTTGCTCTGCGCAAGCCTCGCACCTCAAGTTTCCCTAGCGGGCACTCATCGTCTGCATTCTTTTCGGCTTTAGTGCTCACCTACTTCACGGCATGGCCGTGGTGGTTGCTGTTCTATACGTTTGCGTTAATCATCGCAACGAGTCGTGTTGGCGTGCGCATTCATCACGCGAGTGATGTCATTGCCGGGGCATTTGCAGGCACGCTCATGGGCGTGATCGGATTACTGGTGTTGCGCCATTACGGCGTCTGACAATTTTGCGATTTACGCTTCGCTAGATGAAGCAGCGTTTGCAGTCAACAACAAGCGAACATCGAGCAACAAATCTGAAACTTCGATGGTTGATACCAATTCGCGGTGCAGCATTTCGGCCAGTGCCTTGTCGATGACGGTAAGGGCTTCGGTGATAACTGCAGTTTCGCGTGAATCGGTCATGGCATGACCATACCTGATCGGTGTCACAAAATCGCGACACTGTGCGTAACATCACAGGCATGGAACTTGGCGGAAAAATAACTGTTGTAACGGGTGCTGCGGGCGGGATCGGAATGGCGCTGGCCGAACGATTCCATAAAGAAGGAGCCACCGTTGTCTTGGCCGACCGCGACCAAGCGCCACTTGACGCGATTGCTCTGCGCCTAAACGCGCAGCGCACAAATTCTGCCCTGGCAGTGGCTGGCGACCTCGGCACCGAAGAGGCAAATGCCACACTGATTTCTACCGCCGAAAAAACATTTGGTCCAATCGATTTGTTTTTCGCCAACGCAGGTGTCGGCTCGGGTACCGATCTCACCACCGAAGAAGACGTTTGGAATACAGCATTCGATATCAACGTCAATGCACATCGTTGGGCGGCAAAGTATTTGGTGCCAGGTTGGCTTGCTCGTGGCGAAGGATATTTTTGCAGCACTGCGTCTGCTGCTGGCTTACTCTCGCAAATTGGCTCCGCGCCATACTCCGTTACCAAACACGCTGCACGCGCATTTGCCGAATGGCTCTCCATCACTTATGGCAAGCGCGGCATCAGGGTCAGTTGCTTGTGTCCACAAGGCGTCAATACCAACATGCTCAAAGGTGGCGACAACCCTGCAGGCGGTGAAACCACCAATGTCGTGCGGGTTGCAGGTGTAGTGCTCGAGCCAGCCGACGTTGCTCAGGTGGTTGTCGACTGCATCCGAGCAGAAACGTTCTTGATTCTGCCCCACCCCGAAGTTGCACAATATGCAACGCTGAAGGCGTCGGAGAACGAGCGTTGGCTCGCAGGTATGCGCAAACTACAGATGCGAGTGTTTGGCGTTTAGCTTTTAGTTTTTAAATTCGGGAATCAATGTGGCGAGTTCGCGCCACTCAGCACTTGGCAGCGAAACAAAATCTTCGGTCAATACCTGAACACAAACATGTGACGCACCAGCGTCATAGTGCTCTTGAATACGTTTGCGAATGGTGTCGAGCGTGCCCCATGTGCAAATCGCATCGACCAATCGGTCGCTTTGAACACCATGTTCATTCTTGATGTCTGCTTCGGTAAAACCAGAGCGCAATAAATTGTTGGCGTAGTTGGGCAAACGCGTATAGGTTCCCATGTAGTTGCGCGCAATCGTTCGTGCCTTAGTTGCATCGGTCTCAAAAATCACGGCAATTTCTGGCGCAAGAGTTGGGCCGGCGCCCATGATCTCTCGAGCAACTGCAGTGTGATCCGGGGTCGTGAAATATGGATGCGCACCATCACTTCGCTCACCCGCCAGCTTGAGCATCTTTGGTCCGAGTGCCGCAAGAATTCTGTGCGTCGGCATCGTCGGTTGAGCCGCCATGAACATTCCGGAGTCCATCGTGTCGAGGTATTCGACCATGGTTGAATACGGCCGTTCATAAACCTTTTTGTGAATTGCTTTGGCCATATTTCCATGGCTCGTGCCGATACCCAGAAGAAAACGATCAGGAAATGCTTCGGTCAACGTTTTTTGTCCAGCCTGCATTGTTGCCGCGCTACGTGCCTGCATCGATGCGATGCCCGTACCAACTATCAGTTTTTTTGTAGCCGCGAGCAACAAACCTGCATGTGCAAACGGTTCGCGACCAACTGCTTCAGGAATCCACACCGTCGAAAACCCGAGTGATTCAATCTCGCTCACTGCCTCGAGCGATTTGGCCATCGGTTGCGCATCAAGCGTCCATGTCCATAACCCAAGTCGGCCAATATCGAGTGGTTTTGTCATGGATGCAACAATAACTGCATTCTCAACCACCGCCCGTACACATGATTACTGTTATGCGAGTAACAATCAACAAAACAACACAGATGCGCGGAGTAATTACTTCCCTCGCTTTAGTCATCGGGCTCACATCTTGTTCTGATTCGTCAACACCGCCCAACGGACAAGCAGATCTAGTTGAAATTGCAGATGGGAAGATTGCGCACGTGATCGATGGCGACACAGTAGACATCGAAATTGATGGGCACACAGAGCGTGTGAGACTCATCGGTGTCAACACACCAGAAACCAAGCACCCAACAAAACCGATCGAGTGTTTTGGGCCAGAGGCAAGTGCTTACCTGACACAACTGTTGCCAAAGGGCACCACGGTGCGAATCGAGCGTGATGTCGAGGCCCGCGATCGATACGGTCGCATGCTGCTGTATCTGTATCTCGGCTCTAACGATCTGTTCATCAATCTCGACTTAGTTGCACGCGGTTATGGCACGCCCATGAGTATCGAGCCAAACACATTTCACCGCAACGATTTTGTGCGTGCGGCGGCACAAGCCGAGGCCGCAAATGTGGGGCTCTGGAAGGCATGTCGCTAGTAGCGTTTGGGGTGTGAACAGCGGCCAACAGTCTCTTGTCGAACGACTTGGGTACTCTGCATCATCCAAACTCGTGATCATTAGTTGCGATGACTTGGGAGCGTTTCATGCAGCCAATGTTGGCGTGTATGACGCCTTGCGAAAAGGTGTTGCAACGTGTGCATCGCTGATGGTGCCAGCACCTTGGGCTCGACACGCGGTCATGACGTATGCCGGCGAAGACATCGGCGTGCACCTCACACTCAACAGCGAGCACCAGATGTATCGCTGGGGTCCGATCACTCATGCACCGTCGCTGCTGTCGGGTGAGGGCGGCTTCCCGCGCACTATTGACGACCTGTGGGAACACGCCGATTCGGCAGAAGTATTGCGAGAGTGTCGCGCGCAAATTGCGAGCGCACTCGAATGGGGCATCGACGTCACTCACTTGGCACCACACCTCACATCAATCACACTGCGACCAGAATTTTTTGATGTCTACATGGAACTTGCAGTCGAATACAAACTGCCTGTGAGACTGCCGTCCACAATCACCGAGCAGCAAGCAGGTTTTCCATTTCGTGCACTCGCCGCCGAAGAGGGCGTGCTCTTCCCCGACCACTTCGATCACGATTGGCGCGAAGGCAGTCGCGAACGCGTTTTAAATTCGTTGCACAATCTGCAGCCAGGCGTTACCGAGATTCACGTGCAGCCTTGTGTCGATACTCCAGAAATTCGCGCACTTGGCGATGCCTCGAGTGGATGGATCGACGACTACGAACTCGTTGTCAATGACCAGTCGCTCAAGCAAGCGCTGACTGATAGCGGAGCAACGTTGATCGGTTATCGCGAGTTGCGCGATGCAATGCGAAAAATGTAGTTATCTCAACGAATCCCGCGAAACATATCGCTTTCAAATTCGCCTGAACCCAGTGGTGCAGTACGCACCAATGATTTTGCCAAGATCCAATCCTCAAATGGGTAGACAGCGCAAAGTTCGTCATCACTGAGCCCAAACCAAAACGGCTCAGTCTCATCCACCTGCGTTTTGTGCGCACGTAGCGCACCAGACCTCGCCCACAAAAACTCTCCGATCTCGAGCTTGGTTGTGATCCGATAATCGAGATCGGGACGTTTAAACCAATTTTCGTCATAAGGCGACTCGCCGCGAAGTCTCAACAACTCTTCGTGCACAGCAACAAGTCGCTGTCTCGACCATGCCGAGTAATACATCTTGATCGGTTGCCACGGTTGGCCATGTTCTGGATACCACTCATCGTCACCCGCACGATCAAACGCCAACACACTGATCTCGTGCACTTTGATGTGATCGGGGTGCGGATACCCGCGTTGATCGTCGCCATACGTCACGAGTACTTGTGGCTTCTCGCGGCGAATAACCGCCACGAGGCGTCCGACTGCTTCATCCATGTCGGCCATATGGAAACACGCCGGGTTGTTGTTTGTCGGCGAATCAACCATGCCGGAGTCGCGGTAGCCAAGCATCTCCACATGATGGAAGCCAATTACTTTGGCCGCAGCATCAAGCTCGCTTGGTCGGAGTTGCTCGAGCAACTTTTTTTCGGCCGCAGCATCAAGTCCATGGAATGGCTGTCCAACTTCTTTGAGTGCCGGATTGTTGACATCGCCCTCTTCGCCCCCAGTGCAACACACCAGCACGGTGCGCACACCTTGCGAGTTGTACCACGCCATTGTTGGCGCACCCTTTGAGGCTTCGTCATCGGGATGGGCGTGCACCGTCAAGATGCACAGCGGTTCAGACCCAAAACTCATCACGTCAGGCTAATAGTCGTAATCTAGGGTGATGCAACCGCGACACTTGCGAGCAATTTTTGCGCTGACCTGCGTAACCATGTTGAGTGCCTGCTCGCGCGACGGACGCGAGATGCAAGAACCTTCTGCCAACCAACAAGAATCAATTGCGGTCACAACGACTGCAGGTGCAGTGATGACGCCGGCTGGAGGCTTTGCCCTTACTCCGCCATGGGCAGAGGGAGCCCAACTTGATGCGCGCTTCACGTGCGCTGCTGGCATCTCTCCAAGCCTCACGTTTGTCAATGTTGCGTCAGACATCGTGACCTTGGCTCTGAGCATCGTTGATGAGACCACCAATAATTCGGTGCAGTGGATTGTGGCCAACATTCCACCGACCCAAACCGCTGTGGCAGAGGGTCAAGTACCTATCGGATCTATTGAGGCCACGAATTCACTCGGCACCATCGGTTTTGGCGCACCTTGTCCACCTGCTGGAGAAACCCACACCTACCGCTTGACGGGTTACGGGCTTTCGCAGCAACTGGAACTCGAAAATGGTGTCGATAGTGCGACACTCATTCAAGCCATCGAGCTTGCCGCACTCGATACGCAGTCAAGTTCGTTCATCGTCACCTCGAACTAACAACCAATCTGATCGAGCGCCTCCGACTTGGCACTATGGGCTCATTTGCCCCTCTCGACCTGTAAAGATATGGAGATTGACCGTTCGATAGCTTCCCTCCCCATTGGGGTATTTGAGACCGATATCAACGGTCGTCTCACCACCGCCAATGATGCCTTTCGTGCACTCGCCCTCGGTGGTGGAAGCATCACTCAAGGTGCTGCACCATGGGTCAACGCACAACCAGCCGAGCGATCACTTGCCGAAGCAGCGTGGCAGCGTGCTCGCGAAACCGCGACGCCATTTACATTTGAATTTCGATTGTGGAAGCCAGATGGCGCGGTGATGTGGATACATGTATCGACGCAACCACAACTTGGCACCAATTCGGCGATCACTGGTTATGTCGGCACTGCGCACGACGTAACTGACGCAGTTGTCAAACGAGTGCTGAGTGAGCAACTTGTTGGCTTGCTCGATGTCACTGCCGATGCAGTGTTGGTGTTTGACCAACATGGCGCACTCATGTTTTGCAACGACGGCGCGCGAGAACTCATTGGTGTCAACGAACAAACCGGTCTCAATGATGCTGCTGCACAAATGTTTATCCAAGCAATTCGTGACCAAGTGCCACGCGAAGTCACCACTTCGTCGACGAGCAATCGCTGGGAAGGCGAACTTGGTTTTAGAAGTCCAGACGGCATCATGCGCACGCTCTCAATTGTGTTGCAGATTGTGCGCACCGCAGATGGAGTGATCTCGCACTACTCGGCAATTGCCCGCGACATCACCGAGGCAAAGCAACTCCAGGACGAACTCACCCGTCAAGCAACCCACGACGCAATGACCGGTTTGCCGAACCGTGTGCTGTTCTTGCGCAAACTTTCCGAAGCACTTGAGCGCAGCCGCACACTCAAGCGTGGAGTCACCGTCTTGTTTGTCGATCTCGACAAACTCAAAGACGTCAACGACAACATCGGTCATGCAGTTGGCGACCAGTTGCTCAACACCATCGCCAAGCGATTGGTCAGTGCAACTCGCCCATCAGACATTGTTGCCCGCATCGGTGGAGACGAATTTGTGGTGTTGTGCGACGGACTTGGTGACGAACATGTGGCAATGGATGTTGCTGACCGCGTGCGTCAAGCAATGACGGGCCAAGTCATCTTGCAGGGCATCGAGATCTTTACCAGTGCTTCAATTGGTATCGCGATGGCTACACCAGCGTTGTTGGCCGAAGAATCGCCAAATGATGCAGCAGTTACATTGCTGCGCAATGCAGACACTGCGATGTACCGAGCCAAGCAGCGCGGACGTGGTCGATGTGAAATGTTTAGTGAAGAAATGCGCAAGACCGATCGTGAGCGTGCAGCTCTGTCATCCGAACTCGAGCGCGCTCTTGCCACCAACCAACTCTTTGTTGTTCATCAGCCAATTGTCTCGACCCACACCGGTCGAGTCGCTGGCACCGAGGCACTCTTGCGCTGGAATCACCCCGAGCGTGGAGTGCTCACGCCTCCGGTGTTCCTAGAAATGGCTGAAGAGTCTGGCGCCATTGGGCCAATTGGTGACTGGGTAGTGCGCCAGGCATGCACCGATGCACGCGCGTGGATGGACGCACACATTGTGGACGGGTCATTTGTCGTGCACGTCAATGTGTCGGCTCGACAACTCAGCGACTCTGGATTTGTAGAACGCGTAATGGGATCGTTGAGAGACACAAAACTTGAACCATTTCATCTCGCTCTCGAAATCAACGAAACCACAATGCTGAATGACAACCCCGCCATTATGCGCACGCTCAATGCGCTCAAGCGCCAGGGCGTCAAGCTTGCCATCGACGACTTCGGCACCGGATATTCATCGCTCGCCCATCTGCGCGATTTTCCTGCAGACTTCCTCAAACTGGATGGCACTCTTGTGCGCGATATCGGGTTGCAGGGCTCAGATGATCCGATCGTTCGTTCAATCATTCAATTGGCACACTCACTGAACATGTCGGTGATCGCCGAGTGGGTGACGAGCGATGATCAAACGCAACGGCTACGACTGTTGGGCTGCGACTTCGTGCAAGGCAATCGCATTGGAGAACCTGTAGTCGCTTCGGAGTTTGCTCCGCTTTTAGCCCGCCGCATTTAATTCGGGTCGCGGCCCGCTGCCGTTAAAAAATGCGAGCAAGGGTGCTGCTTCTTCGCCGAGTTGCAACACAGAATTGCCATTGATGGTGTCACCATAAACAGCGAGCGGAAACGACGCAATATTTCCGCTGGCCGCGGGTCGCATCTTTTTTGCAAACTCAATCAGATCGAGTTGTTCGTCTACAACGATTGCGCCTAAGCCACCACTCATCACTTTGCCAACCGAAAACGGATTGCCCACAACGCCAATCACGGAGCTTTTTACGAGTGCCTCGACAAACGATCGTTGTCTTGCAGTTCGACCTATGTCTGACGAGCCGTCGATCTGCCACTCGCCATCGACCTTTTGCTCAAAAAATCGGCTTCTGGCAAATGCAAGCGCTTCCACTCCATCCAATGTTGGGCAACCAGGTTTCATAAAGAGGCCGGTGTGTTTGTCACGCGACGGATAATCGACACACACCGACACGCCACCGACAGCATCAACAATCTGTTTGAAACCCTGAAAATCTATTTCGACATAATGATGTATTGGCACTCCAAGCGCGCTCTGCACAGTGCGCACAAGCACGTCAGTGCCGGCTTGATAGGCGGTATTGATGCGCTGAAAGTCTTCTCCACCACCAATTGCAACCCACAAGTCACGAGGTATCGACAGCAACGAAACAGAACCAGATTTTTTGACGTAATGCATCACCATCAACGTGTCGCTGCGCTGGCCACCAATGTCTTCCTCCGCCCCAACGGCATTGAAGTCTGCATCAGACGGGTCTGCACCAGCACGCGAGTCAGAGCCAACTAGCAAATAGTTTTCAAACAACGGGTCGGGCGCAGATAATGCCGAAGTTGCAGTTATCTCACGCTGAATCCCATCGAGTTGGGCATGCACATTTCGTACGATCCCATATGAACCTGCGCCTGCCGTAACGAGTGTGGCAACGGCGGTGATGATCAATCGTGTTGAGCGCTTGCCACGAGTTCGCGTTTCAGGACGATGCACCACCACGGCTAGACGCTAATCGCTCTGAACGAACGAGCACGATCACTGCGCTCGTAGGTGCACCACATCACCAGTATCAATCTGATGAGTTTGCCCATTGTCATCAACCACTTCAAGTCGACCGTCGATCAGCACGCTTGATGCGCGACCAGTCACCACGTGGTTGGCCATCTCTACTCGTACTTCTTGGCCAAGCGTCATGAGATGCGACACATATCTTGCGTGCAGTTGTGCCGGATCAAGAGACTCGAGAACATCAATGTGTACCAGCATTGCTCGCAGCAAATCGGTAGGTGTGGTTTGTGCATTACGAGATGCAGCGTTCAGCGAAACCGCATCTGGTGGCGCCCACCCAACATTGACGCCAATACCAACGACAACAAAATCGGCTGCACCTTGTGCCAAAATACCCGATACTTTTTTGCCGTCAATCAATAAATCGTTTGGCCATTTCATCTGCGGCCTCACAGCGACAAGTTGCTCACTCGCGAGCGCAGCCGCCATGCCAACCATCTGCGTAAATTGATGTGTCGGCCGTTCAATCGTGTCTGCAAAACGAAACAACAATGACACCAACAAATTTGATCCTGGCTCTGCAACCCACGTGCGATCAAGCCTGCCCTTTCCC
>ENA-ORFA01000504-ORFA01000504.1-marine-metagenome-genome-assembly--contig:-NODE-504-length-16602-cov-2.682844_pt1 | contig 16602 bp, 11 predicted proteins | sample MGYA00248621_ERZ508587 | MGnify/ENA primary metagenome ERZ508587 (study PRJEB26250, sample SAMN06266239) | marine metagenome | isolation source: Columbia River Estuary | place: USA:Columbia River Estuary... | reverse complement strand
ATTACCTAGAACTTTTTGCTCAGAAATTCAACGTCCCCATCCAAGGTTTGGACAAACCCATCAGCAGTGTCCGGGCCGGAGGTATCACCTTGTTGAATTTTGGGATGGGTTCTCCGATGGCCGCAACGGTGATGGATCTGCTCACGGCCGTTTCCCCCAAAGCCGTTCTGTTTTTGGGCAAGTGCGGTGGTCTCAAAAAGAAAAACGCCTTGGGCGATTTTATTTTACCCATTGCCGCCATTCGAGGCGAGGGAACCTCCAGCGATTACTTTCCTCCCGAAGTACCGGCCTTGCCCTCCTTTGCCCTCCAAAAAGCCCTCTCCACCACCATCCGCGACTTGGGCCTGGATTATTGGACCGGGACTGTTTATACCACCAACCGCAGGGTTTGGGAGCATGACAAGGTCTTCAAAGCCTACCTCCAAAAAATCCGAGCCATGGCCATCGATATGGAAACGGCTACCTTGTTCTCAGTCGGTTTTTACAACGGCATTCCCAGCGGCGCTTTGTTGTTGGTCAGCGATCAGCCTATGATACCCGAAGGCGTCAAAACAGGGGTCAGCGACCGCCGAGTGACCGCTCATTATGCCCAAACCCACTTGGACATCGGTATACAGGCCTTGAATACACTTATTAATAACGGATTAACAGTCAAACATTTGCGTTTCTAATGGCTGCCAAAATTGCCCGCGAATGTTTGCAACAACCCCAGGAAGTCCTCCGCTGGTCCGGTTCGGTTTTGGTACAGGGCGAAGAACCCTATTTTGTGGATGCCTTGGGAGATTTATTGGAAAACCGCTTCCTTCCCGAACAGGCCCGCGATTTTAATCAAACGATTTTGTACGGCAAAGAATGCGATGCCGAACAAATATTCAGTGCCGCCAAACTCTTCCCCTTCATGGCCGAACAGCGGCTGGTGCTCGTGCGGGAGGCCCAACAAATGGCAGACAAAGAATGGGAAAAACTAGGAGCCTACCTCCAAAACCCCCTCGCTTCCACCCTCTTGGTCCTGCTGTACCGGGGCAAGAACCTGGACCGTCGCAAAAAAACCTACAAAATCCTGGAACAAAAAGGTTTGGTGGTCCAAAGCGATTCCCTCAAGGACCGGCAATTGGAGTCTTGGTTGGACGAAAAAGTTGCAGGGCATGGTTTCAGACTCAACCCCCAAGCCAAAGCCCTGCTCTTGGAATTTGTTGGCAATCGACCGGATCTTCTCGCTTCCGAGATCGAAAAACTCAGCCTCAACCTTCGGGACGGCGAAAGCATCGAACCCGAGCATATCGAGAAATTCGTGGGGATTTCGAGGGAGTACAATGTATTTGAACTCCAAGACGCCCTCGGAGAACAAGATGCCGGCCGGGCGTATCGATTGGCCGTCCACCTAGGGCAACAACCCAAAGCTTCTAATTTTAGTCTGCCCCTTTGTGTTGGGACTTTGTATGCTTTTTATCAAAAAGTGGCCTTGGTCCATGAGGCCTCGGATGCAGCCCCTCAGGCGTTGGCGACCTTGCTCGGCGTACATCCGTATTTTGTTACGGCTTACCGCAAATACGCCCGTTCCCTGCGTCCGCCCCGGCTTCGGCGCAGCATACGTATCCTCATGGAATACGATCTCAAATCCAAAGGGATGGGCCAAGGAGGCCAGGTGGGCGAAGCGGAGCTGACCCGCGAAATGATCCAGCAATTACTGCTGGATTATCCAGGTGATTTAACGACCCTCGAAATACAAACGAGCCCTGGATTCGTCCAAGCGAATCTGGCTTTGCAATTCTTCGAGGCTGTCAAATTTGCGATCGTCCCTCAAGCGGCTCAAAAAGCGAATGGTCATTTCTTGGCCATACAAATCCCCGTCGTATTCCATCAAATGGACCTCCACCACCGACTTTCCATGGCTCTGAAGGGTCGGGCGCGGACCGATGTACGCCATGCTTTGTTTCCAATCCGAGCCAACCCGGGCATGGACCGCATAGATTCCCGATTTGGGAATTAATTTGTTCGGGTCGTCCACCGAAAGGTTGGCCGTCGGATAGCCCAATCGTCGTCCGACCTGATCCCCGTGAACCACCGTGCCGCTCAAGGTATACGGATACCCCAAAAACATTTGGGCCAAAGCCACATCACCGCTTTCCAAAGAGTGGCGGATTTTGGTGGAGGAAACAGCCATCTGATCCAAGGCCTGACGTCCAATTTCTTGAACCGTAAAGGGCCACTTTTCGGTCATGCGCTGCAAAAAAGAATAATCCCCTTCCCGGTCCTTCCCAAAACGATGGTTGTATCCAATAACCAAGTGGGCAACGCCCATGCCTTGGACCAATCGGCCCAAAAATTCAGCCGCTGTTTGATTGGAAAATTCCTTGTCAAACGGGACCACAAACAAGATGTCCAGCCCCAGCGCTTCCAACATTTCCCGTTTTTCGCGGTTGCTGCTCAACAGTTTCAATTTATCCGGGTCTTTGTTGAGAACCATGCGGGGGTGCGGATCAAACGTCATGAGGGTCGCCAGGCATTGCCGCTCTTTGGCTTCGCGCACCAAAGCCGAAATAATTTCGGCATGGGCCAAATGCACCCCATCGTACGAACCCATGGTGAGGGCCAAGGGTGCCGACTTGCGGTATTCTTCCAGGTTGTTAACGACGAGCATGGTCCGTTGGGGAATCGATTTGCAAAAATGCGTCAAAATCTTCAAGCTGAAACGCTTGGTCCAAGGTAATAGAACCAATTCCTGTTCGACGCAGGCCCTCCAGGTAGGCGCCGCATCCCCAATAGGCCCCCAAATCATGGGCCAGGGACCGGATATACGTTCCCTTGCCGCAACGGATTCTCAATTGCATTTGAGGTTTATTCCATCCCAGCAGGTCGATGGCCTCGATATGCACCGTTCTGGCCTGCATTTCAAGGCTCTTTCCCTGCCGAGCCCTGGTATAGGACCTCACCCCGTCCACCTTTATCGCCGAATGGGCCGGGGGCTTTTGTTGAATGAACCCAACCATGGTCCCCAAGCCTTCGAGGATGGTCTTGGGCTCCAAATCAAAATTGACACCGCTGCTTTGAACAGGAGTTTCCAAATCGTAAGATTCGGTGACCGCCCCAAGAACGACCGACGCTTCGTAGGTTTTGACACCGCCCATCCATCGGTCAATTTCCTTGGTTTTGGCACCAATACAAAGAATTAGCAAGCCATCTGCCAATGGATCCAAAGTCCCGGCATGTCCGATTTTGGCGCCTTTTAATCGGTTACGAACCCGACGTACCACGTCAAAGCTGGTCCATGTTCGGGGCTTGTGTACCGGCAAAACGGCCCCGGCCTTCAGAATTTCTAATGAAGGCAGACCGCTTTGTTTAGTCCAAAGTCCATCCACCCCAGACATAGGCCACCAAAAACAACAAACCCACCAAAATACGGTAATAGCCAAAGGCCTTGAAACCAAACCGATCGATCCCCACAATAAAGGCCTTAACGGCCAATAGTGCGACACCAAAAGCAACAAGCCCCCCGGTCAAGAGCATGGGCCAAGCATCGGAGGATATCTGATCGTATTGTTTGAGCAGATCGTAACCCGTGGCAGCCGCCATGGTTGGCAAGGCCAACAAAAAACTTAACTCGGCGGCTAGGCTTCGACTCAGCCCCACCGAAACCCCGCCAAATATGGTAGCAGCCGCCCTGGAAACCCCGGGAATCATGCTGATGCATTGAACCAAACCCACTTTTATCAAGGCCGGGTACGGCATGCTTTCGATGGATGCGTGTCGAGATTCTCGACGATCCGACCAACGGTCTAATAAAATCAAAACGACCCCACCCACCACCAAAGAAATGCTCACCGTCACCGCGTTAAACAAATATTCTTTGATGGTTTGGTAGGCCAAAAATCCAACCAACCCGGTCGGCAAAAAAGCAATGAATAATTTGAAATAAATAACGGGTCCCCTCAGGAACCGGGGGTAATAAAGGGTCAAGACCGCAAGGATGGCGCCTAATTGAATAAAAACTTCAAATAACTCCAGCAAAGGGGTTTGTTTCCAGCCCATTAGGGATGATACCAAAATCATGTGACCGGTCGATGAAACCGGTAAAAACTCGGTTAGGCCCTCGACGACCGCCAGAACCCAAACGGCCAGCCAATCCATTAGGACCGTGGACGGTAGAGAATCGCGGCTAATTCAACCAAGTAGCCCAAGGAAATGACCAACGGCGCCAACGTGATTTTGGTGAAGGAGTAGATGTCTTCTTTGCCGATCATTAACAGATTTCCCACCACCAGCAAGACCAGTCCCAATAACATCAGACGATAGTTCATCGGGCCAAACAAGGGGGTACCCTTGCGACGAAAAGCATCCGTGATGGAGGAAGGGGCGTTAGCGGTTTTGGTGGTGGTTGCTTTGTAGGCCATAACGAGGGAACGGTAGGGGGCTCAAACGGATTTAGTGCAATTGATCCGATTCAAGGCGAAGATACTTGTTGAGGGCCACAAAATGGCTCAACCAACCGGTCAGGAGGGAAAAGCCCAGCAGACCCCCCGCCAAAACCAGGGCCTGAAGCCCCGCACCGGGGTAATTCAAATCAGGGGCCCACTGCAGAACCCAGGCCATGGTACCCAGCAGGAGAACGCAGCCCCCCGCCCAGGCCATGATCGACCATTTCAAAGCCCTGCGCAGGTAGGGTTGGCGAATAAAACGATCATCCGCACCCACCAGTTGCATGGAACGAATCAAATGACGGTCGGCAAAGAGGACCAAGCGAACCGATTGATCAATCAAAAGCCAGGTTAACCCAAAAAGCGCCCCGCTCAATCCCAACAGAATCCAAGCCATGGTGCCAAAATTGCGTTCAAGGGAAGCCAACAAACGCACGGGGTATGCGACATCGCTCACCAAAGGCAAAACGGCCAATTTGCGCTTGAGTTCCTCAAAGGCCACCTTTTCACCGAAACGGTAATGCACCCGAACCTTGACCGATGCCAACAAGGGATTTTCGCCCAAAAAGTCAACAAAATCCTCCCCCAATTCTTGACTCATTTCACGAGCTGCCTCATCGCGACTTACATATCGACACTGTTTGACTTCGGGCATCCGGCGAACTGTTTGTAACAATGCTCGAATCTCATCAGGCTGCGCTTCTTGACGCAAAAAAACCTGAATCTCTACGTTTTCATGCAAATATTCCACCCACCAGCGGGCCTGCACCGCAATAATTCCCATCAGACCCAGCAAAAAAAGCACCAAACCCTGCGAACCAAAGGCCGAGACCCTGGAACGGGAGACCGATGAACGCAGGAGCGTGGGGGCGGTGAGCTTCATAAGTCGCAAAAATAAAACAAATAAGCCCCGTAGCCTTGGTCTTGGCTTTGAACTAAATTCGCCTGAATTCAACACCCTACCCTTGAACCCCTCCCCGACTTTTCAGGAAATGGAAGCCCGATGGCAAGCCTATTGGCATCAAAACGGCACCTACCGCACCAAAGAACCCCTTGATGGCCAACCCAAAACCTATGTGCTGGATATGTTCCCTTACCCTTCGGGGGCCGGGCTCCACGTGGGGCATCCTTTGGGCTATATCGCATCGGATGTGGTGGCCAGGCTCCGGAGAATGCAGGGCCATGCGGTCCTCCATCCCATGGGATTTGACGCCTTTGGCCTTCCGGCGGAACAATACGCGATCCAAACCGGGCAACACCCCCGCACCACCACCGTCCAGAACAGCGCCCGGTACCGGGAACAACTGGGTCGGCTGGGCTTCAGTTTTGACTGGGACCGCCAAATCGACACCAGCGATTCAAACTACTACCGTTGGACCCAATGGATGTTTCTGCGCATGTTTGATTCCTGGTTCGATAACGAGGCCCAAAAGGCCCGACCGATCGTAGAATTGGAGAACTATCTGAGTCAAAACGGCAACCAACACTTGCAGGCCGCCTGTTCGGAGCAAACGCCGTCGATCAGCGCCCAGGACTGGGCGACCATGGATGAGCGGAGCCGGCGTCGAATCCTGATGCATTACCGCTTGGCCTACCGCGCCATGGCCAGGGTCAATTGGTGCCCGGCTTTGGGGACCGTTTTGGCCAACGACGAAGTCAAAGACGGTTTTTCGGAAAGGGGCGGACATCCGGTGGAACAACGCTTGATGCCCCAATGGATGCTTCGAATTTCCGCCTACGCGGATCGCTTACTCGAGGGCATGGACCAGCTTCAATGGTCCGAGTCCATCAAAGAACACCAACGCCATTGGATTGGACGATCGGTGGGTGCCCAGGTTCGCTTTGAAACCGATTGCGGGACCTTGGAGGTTTTTACCACCCGACCCGATACCCTCTTTGGGGTCAGCTTTGTGGTCGTTGCCCCCGAACACCCCTGGGTTGAACGCCTCACCACCCCCGAACAATCCCAACAAGTTCAGGCCTACCTTCTTCAGACCAAAGGCCGCAGCGAACGCGATCGCCAAGCCGAAACCCGCAAAATCAGCGGTTGCTTCACGGGCAGCTACGCTCGGCACCCAATCACGGGACAACAGGTCCCGGTTTGGACCGCCGATTATGTTTTGGCCGGCTACGGGACCGGTGTCGTCATGGGGGTCCCGGCCGGTGATCATCGGGACTGGAACTTTGCGACTCATTTTGGCTTGGACATCCCGGCGATTTTTGTCAACCAGGACCCCTCAACGGGGGCCTGCGATGACCGCCAAGCGGTGCTCAAGTCGTCCCAGTTTTTGGACGGACTCAACGCCCATCAAGCCATCCCCGCGGTGATTGCTGAACTTCAAAAAACAAAACGCGGCTTTGCTGTAACACGTTATCGTTTGAGGGATGCCGTTTTTTCACGGCAACGCTACTGGGGCGAACCGGTCCCCATGGTGATGGATGGCGAAGATCCCTATCCCCTCCCGGATTCAGCCCTGCCTCTTTTGCTCCCGGATATTGATCGCTACCTGCCAACGGCCGATGGCGAACCTCCCTTGGCACGGGCCAAGGATTGGACTTGGCAGGGTCTTCCGTTGGAAACCACCACCATGCCCGGTTGGGCCGGTTCCAGCTGGTATTTTTTGCGCTATACGGACCCCCAAAACCAAGATTCCTTTGCAGATCCCGCAGCGATGAAGGCCTGGGGTGCCGTGGATTTGTATATCGGCGGGGCTGAACATGCCACGGGGCATTTGCTCTATGCTCGCTTTTGGAATCATTTTTTGTTTGATCGTGGCCTGGTTCCCTTTTGTGAGCCCTTCAAGCGCCTGGTTAATCAGGGCATGATTCAAGGGGTTTCGGAATATGTTTTTCGTTCCCACCCGGCCCTATCGCTGGAATGGTGGAACCAATGCCGGGAGGCCCAAGGAAAAAGTGCCCCAACCGTGCAACCCCTGAGCCAAGCAACGGCGGGGACGCCCCTCCTCATTTCCGAAGATTGGCTTCAAGATTTGTTATCAAATCCCCACACCGCCGCTACCCTCCACGAATACCCCGGATTCCGCACCTCGGTGGACGTTCGCTTTGTCGACAAAAATCTTTTGGACATCCCTTCCCTCCTAGCGGGATCCCCGGAGACGGCCGAATGGCAAAACGCGGTTTGGCTCAACCGCCATGGCAATACCGGAGCGGACGCACGGGGCTTTGAATTCAAGACCCGATCGGAGGTCGAAAAAATGTCCAAGTCCAAACGCAATGTCGTCAACCCCGATACCGTTGTTGAACAATACGGGGCCGATACCCTTCGTCTTTACGAATTGTTTTTGGGCCCCCTCGAAGACGCCAAACCCTGGGATACCCAAGGTATTGAGGGGGTTTACCGATTTCTCCAAAAAGTAAACCGACACGTTCGTTCTTCCGAGGTTCATTCGTCCGATCCGGACGAAGCCGCCCTTCGCATTTTGCATCGTTGCCTTCGCAGAGTTCACGATGGATTGGAACGCATGGCCCTCAATACTTGCATTTCGGCGATGATGATCGGCATGAACGAGATTCAGAGCGCGGGGCTCTTTCATCGCCAAATCCTGGACCCCTACGTCCGGATGTTGGCTCCTTTTGCACCCCATTTGGCCGAAGAACTGTGGGCCGTCTTGGGTCACGAACCTTCGATTCACCACGCCCCATACCCCAACTGGGAACCCATCTACCTGGAACAGGATACCTACTTGTATCCGGTGCAGCACAACGGCAAAGTCCGTTTGCAAGTGGAACTTCCAGCCAAAGGTCTCCCGGAAGATTTAGTCCGGCTAGCCCTGGCACACCCCAAGGTAGTGGAGTGGCTCAACGGCCGTATCCCTACCAAAACAATTGCCGTACCTGGTCGAATCATTAACATGGTTTTGCCCAATCAACCCTAAACAAGGCCTTCTTTCGATTCTACACCTCCCCCTAAATTTCGCCCAAATGATTCGCAATCAATCCCTTAAACACAGGCTGACCCTTACAGCCTTGGTGCATTTGTTCACCCTTCTCCTTGGTTTGCCGGCGAACATGCAGGCTCAGTCCCAGGGAGACCCCGTGCTTAACGAAGAAATGTTATGGAAAATGTCCATGGTCCAAGCTCCCTTGGCCTCACCCGATGGGCAGCGCTTGGTGTACGGGATTAGGACCACCGAATTAGCCCTTAACAAATCCCAAACCGACCTGTATATCCTGGATTTAAGCCTCCAAAAATCCACCCGCCTCACCACCACCCCATCGTCCGAAAACGAAGTCCGATGGAGCCCGGATGGGCAATGGCTGGTTTTCCTCTACCCGGTGGATGGTCAACTGCAAATGCATCGCATGCGGCCCGATGGAAGCGGCAGGGAATGCCTGAGCGCGGTCCCCGGCGGGGTGGAAGGCTTTGGATTATCCCCCAAAGGTGGGCATTGGTTTTACCTAGCAAGGGTCCGCCTGGAACCCACATTGCGTGATCGCTACCCGGAACTGCCTTTATCCAGCGGTCGCCTTTACGATCAGTTGATGCACCGTCATTGGGACCGATGGCACGATGGGACCTACAGCCATGTTTTTGTCCAAGGTTTGCGCGATGGGTACCCCAACGGCAAAGCCGTTGATCTTTTGGAGAATCAACCTTACCACAGCCCCCTTCAACCGATGGGCTCCTCGTCCGAAATCGCATGGTCCCCCGATGGGGATTGGTTGGTTTATCCCTCCAAAAAAATGAACGGAAACCAATCGGCGGTTTCAACCAATTCGGACCTGTACGCCTATCACCTCCCCAGCGGGAAAACCCAAAACTTGACCGAGTCCAACCCGGGTTACGATACCGATCCGATTTTCTCTCCGGACGGTCAACATCTGGCCTGGCTTAGCATGGCCCGCGATGGTTACGAAGCCGACCTGAATAGGGTTGCCCTGATGGAATGGAGCACCCGCAGCCTTCGTTACCTGAACACGGAATTGGATCGTTCGGCCTACGAATTGTGTTGGGCCCCGGATAGCAAATCCCTGTATTTTGGGGTCTACGACCAAGGATCAACCAAAGTTTACGCCCATCCTTTGCCATCGCCCCAGCACTCATCAGCGTCAACAGCCACTCGTTCAGGGACCAAGGGTCCATCGCCACGCAACGAAACCGCCGTTCGCTCCTGGATCGAGATCACAACCGAAACGGCCCAGTACAGCGGACTTTTGGCGATCCCCCATCGGGTCACCAGCAAAGCAGAATCCAAAACAACGGCCACCAAACAGCGCAGCAACCACCGCCTGGTTTTTCTCAAATCCACCATGCTGAGACCCTCGGAAATATTCATCAAAGAGCCTCTGCGTTCAGCCCCAGAAACCCCGCTCACCCATTGCAATGATAGCCTTTACAGCCAACTGCAATCGGCTCGCTTTGAAAGCAGTTGGATTCCCTCTTCGGATGGCAAGGCGGTCCAGACCTACATCGTTTATCCCCCCAACTTTGACCCCAAGCGACGCTATCCAACCTTGATTTATTGCCAAGGCGGACCCCAAAGCATGATTGGACAGGCCTTTAGCATGCGATGGAATTTTCACCTGATGGCCGCCAAAGGTTACATCGTGGTCGCCCCCAATCGTCGGGGACTTCCCGGTTTTGGCCAGGCATGGAACGAACAAATCTCCGGGGACTGGGGCGGTCAAGCCATGAACGATTTGTTATGGGTTACTGATTCGGTTCGGCGCCTGCCCTTTGTGGATGCCGAGAAGGTGGCTGCTGTTGGCGCCTCCTTTGGTGGGTATTCGGTCTATTGGTTGGCTGGTCACCACAACGGACGATTCAAGTCCCTGATTGCGCATTGCGGGGTTTACAACCTAGAATCGATGTTTGGTCAGACCGAAGAAATTTTCTTTTCCCAATGGGACATGAAAGGCCGACCTTGGGATCGTCCCAAACCAGCTTCTTATACGTGGTTTTCACCCCATCGGACCGTGGATCAATGGACCTCCCCCATCCTGGTCATTCACAACGAAAACGATTTCAGGGTGCCGTTGGCCCAGGGACTCGAAGCCTATACCGCAGCCCAATTGCGGGGAATCAAAACCAAGTTGTTGTATTTCCCGGACGAAAACCACTGGGTCGTCAAACCCCAGAATTCGGTCCTCTGGCAGAAGGTATTCTTTGATTGGTTGAACGAGACCCTTCGTTAAGGCCTCGGTTCTCCTTCCAAGACCTTGGCATCAACGCCATCGCGGTATTGGTCAAAGTTTTTGATAAAAGCCGCCGCTAGTTGGGATGCCTTGGCATCGTAGGCAGCTGGATCGCTCCAGGTCAAACGAGGGTTCAAGATTTCTTCCGGAACTCCGGGGCAGGTTGCGGGGACCGATACCCCAAACAAGGGATGCGCATGGGATGGAACCGAATCCAGTTCACCCTGCAGAGCAGCCGTAATCATCGCCCGGGTATAGGACAATTTCATGCGAGATCCAACCCCGTAAGGTCCGCCGGTCCAACCGGTGTTCACCAGCCAAACCTGTACCTGGTGTTCCTTCATCTTCTGGCCCAACAAGGCGGCGTATCGTCCCGGGTGCAATGGTAAAAAGGCCCGACCAAAACAAGCCGAAAAAGTGGTTTGGGGCTCGGTAACCCCCACCTCGGTTCCCGCCACTTTGGCGGTATAGCCCGAAATGAAATGGTACATCGCTTGGGCCTCGTTCAAACGACTTATTGGAGGCAAAACGCCAAATGCATCGGCGGTCAAAAAGAACAAGTGTTTGGGATGACGACCCACCGAGGGAACCAAGGCATTATCGATGTAGTGAATCGGATAAGCACAGCGGGTATTTTCGGTTTTGGAACCGTTGTCGTAATCCACTTCCCGGGTACCTTCTTTGAAAACGACGTTCTCAACAATGGACCCAAAGCGAATCGCCTTCCAGATTTCGGGTTCCTTTTCGGGGGTTAGGTTGATGCATTTGGCATAGCAACCTCCTTCGAAATTAAAGATGGACTGATCGCTCCAACCGTGTTCATCGTCCCCGATTAGGCGCCGCTGAGGATCGGCCGACAAAGTCGTTTTACCGGTCCCGGAAAGCCCAAAAAACAAAGCTGTATCGCCCTCGGATCCGCTGTTGGCAGAACAATGCATGGACAAAACATTTTTGTTGTGTGGTAACACAAAATTAAGCACCCCAAAGATTCCCTTCTTCATCTCTCCGGTATAACCGGTCCCCCCAATCAGAATGACTTTGCGGGTAAAATTAAGAATTGCAAAATTATGTTGACGGGTTTTGTCGCGTTCGGGGACTGCACGGAAACCAGGGGCGCACAGAATCGTCCATTCGGGTTCACCGGCCTTGGACAACTCCTCCGCTGTAGGTCTCAAAAAAAGATTGTAACAAAAAAGGTTGGAATAGGCCAACTCGGTAATCACCCGAATATTGAGGCGGTGGGCCGGGTCGGCACAGGCATAGGCATCCCTGGCATAGACGGATTTGCCACCCAAATAGGCAGCCACCCGATCGTAAAGGGCATCAAAATCATCCGCAGAAAAAGGAATATTAATATCTCCCCACCAAACGGTGTTTTCGGTGATCGCATCCTTCACCACAAAACGGTCTTTGGGCGAACGACCGGTAAATTCCCCGGTATCCGATGCCAAGGCACCGTTATCGCAGAGTTGACCTTCACCCGCAGCCAAAGCCGTTTCAACAAGCTCTGCCGGACCCAAATTCCAGTATACATTCTGCACACCGCCCAGGCCGCTACGATCCCAATGTAGATTCAACGGTGGATGTCCCTTGTGTTCCATGACAAAAAAATTGGATAGGTTGAAACGATGATGGAGAGGGCAAAAGTAAGGTCCAAACGCCCAAACGCCTACAACCCCCTAATGGGCTTGTTTCGCAGGTGTTTGACCCGAAAACCCCATTCGAGGCTGCGTTGACCTTGCGGTTCAAGATTTAATTCCCACCGAACCAAACCAGGAAAAGGGGTCTCTGGAGGGGTGGGGAAACGGGCGCCTTCGGCCGTCAAATCCAAAACCTCCAAATCCTTATGGAGACTGACCGGGTATTGGTCTTCGATGCGAATGCGCACAGGCCCGGGGCGACTGTTCCTCAAATCAATGCGGTAACCGTATTGCCGTACCACCCACTGATCCAATCGAAAGCGCTGGTTTTTGAAAATGGCCGCCGGTTGGTACTGAACTTGGACCAAATCGTCCGTTCCCAACGACAAGGCCACGCTATCAGCGGCATGGGCCCAACGAATGTTCTGTTCTCCCACCCGGTTTCCATCCACCGAAATCATGCAAGGACCATCCACCCAATCCAAAAGGGTTGAATCCCGGAGGACCCCCATCAAATAAACCCTGGGCTGTTGACGAGGGGCCGTATAACGCCACAATTCCACATCCAGACTGCGTGCATCCAAGGGTTGCCAGACCTCCGAACCGGAGGCCATACGAAGGGGATTGGACGGTTTGTAGGCAAAGGCCGATCCCTGTATCCTGCGTTCAACCTCCGGAAGATCCGAAGCCTCCAACTCACTCCAATTCATGGGAGTTGATGCTTCGGATGCCTCAGGGACCGCACGGGAAGGTTGGGCCCTCGATTTGCTATGGAGACTACTCACGGTCTCTATCCGATCCAGAGTTCCAACCATGGAGCGATAATAGTCCAAATACCAAGGGGTTAGGACCGGCAATTCAAGACCTACCGAGGGGCTATGCGTCAAAAAATCAACAGGGACCCCGTCCCAATCCTGACCGCTTTGTTGATAAGAACGGGCCCCCAACCGCAAGGCAATCCGAGACTTGTTCACATCCACATCCATTTCATAGGCAGGGTTCCAACCCGCTTGCGGGCAAAAAACCTCCAAACCCACCTGTCCATTTTTGCCAACCAACGTGGGCTGGGCTTCCAGTTGAAGGACCAATCCCTTATCCATGTTTTGGATTTTGTTACGCCAATAGAGAACACCGGATTCAAGCTCCACGGAACGTCGAGTGAGGGAATCCAGGATGCGTTGACATACGAGTTTGGCACGACCCACCTGAGCAATGCGTAGACGAAAAGGCTCCGCCCCTTTGAGCCATTCTTGGGATGAACCCACCTCGCCCGATGATGCGGACGGAGCACCCGTGCCACTTTTGCTTTGGATCGGATTCCGACCCAGGAGGGCCATCAAATATTGTTCCTCAGCCTGATAGGAAACCATTTCCACTTGTTGATCCTCCAACAAACGACGGTTCGAACCCAGCACTTTTTCGGCCATGCGCAGGCTATCGTTCCAAAACTCCGGAACCGGCAAGGTTTCCCAACGATAATCGGTCATTCGCAACCCAGGGCTGGACTTGATGCGCAAGGTGGATGCATCCAAGGCGGTGGCCCATCCGCCCAATACCCAACGCTGCATTCCTCCTTCAATTTTTCCAGAAACCCCGTAACGCAGCACCGCGCCGGATCGAAACAACTGAACATGTTCCAGACGGATTGTTTTGGTTTCGGCGGCCCGTAGGGGCTGTGCCCATAGATTCGGCAAAGTCAATACCAACAGCAGAAACAACAAGACCCATGGCCCCCAAAGTCTAGTGGAAGCACCAAAAGGATTCCGCTTTTTCATAACACAAAAGAATTTTAAGCCTAGAGAAAAGCTGATAACAAATCATGCTGGGTCAAAATATGCCAGGAACCGTCCGGCATACGAACCATAATAGCCTCTGAGTCAGGACGAATGAGAGGTATAAGGCGTTGTACTTTGGTGCTGGACTCGACATGCGGAAAGGGAGGCTCCATATGCGGTGCCACCTGTTCGGCGGATAGATCGGGATGGGACAATAGCTTTTGTAACAATTTGCGCTCCGACAACGAACCCACCCAATTTCCCTCCGCATCCTGAACGGGCAACTGCGATATTTGGTGTTTGCGCATTTTGGCGACGGCTTCCCCAATGGTTTCCCAATGACCCACCTTGACCAAGGCCTGTGTTCCCCGCCTTAGGACCAGCCCCGCGGCATCATCCGCTGTATCGCTCAGGTAGCCCCGCTCCCTCATCCATGCATCGTTGAACATTTTGTTCAAGTAGCGGGTACCGTGATCATGAAAAATGACCACCACCACATCCCCCGATTTCAATTGACCCCCCAGCTGCAAGAGCCCCGCCATGGCAGCCCCCGCTGAATTACCAGCAAAAATCCCTTCCTCCCTGGCAATCCTTCGGGTCATCAGGGCCGCGTCCCGGTCGGTAACCTTCTCAAAAAGGTCAATCAATGAAAAATCCACGTTGGCCGGCAAAAAATCCTCGCCAATGCCTTCGGTCACGTAGGGGTATATTTCTTGTTTGTCAAAAACCCCGGTTTCCTTGTATTTTTTGAAAACCGAGCCGTAGGTGTCAATGCCCCAAACCTTGATGTTGGGGTTCTTGGATTTGAGGTAGCGGGCCGTGCCCGAAATCGTCCCCCCCGTTCCGACTCCAACCACCAAGTGCGTCACACGGCCTTCGGTTTGTTCCCAAATTTCGGGACCGGTTTGTTCAAAATGAGCCTGCCGATTCGATAAATTATCGTATTGATTGGCCTTCCAAGAATGGGGGGTTTCCAACGCCAAACGAGACGAAACGCTGTAATACGAACGAGGGTCTTCCGGGTCCACATTGGTTGGGCAAACAACGACCTCTGCACCCAATGCCCGCAGAGCATCGACTTTTTCGCGGGATTGTTTGTCGGTGGTCGTAAAAATGCAACGGTACCCCTTGACCACGGCAGCCATCGCCAAACCCATGCCCGTATTGCCCGATGTTCCTTCGATGATGGTGTAACCCGGTTGGAGTAACCCGGCCGCTTCGGCATCTTCAATCATCTTGAGGGCCATCCGATCCTTGGTCGAATGACCCGGGTTAAAGGTTTCAACCTTGGCCAATACCGTGGCCGGCAATCCAGAACAAAGGCGGTTGATCCGGACCATCGGGGTATTCCCAATTGTTTGCAAAATATTTTCGAACCACATGTCCCAAAATTAGACCAAGGGGGCGACGACTTGTTGCACCGACTTCAATAACGTACTTTTATTGTGCCTATGAAAACCCGATTCCGCCTTCTTTTTTTGAGCCGCAAGGCCGTTGCTTTTGGGGTTATAACCCTCGTTTGGGGGCTTTGGGGGCTGGCATCGGCCGAGGGAAACGCGAAGAGCGAAGCCTTCAAAAAGCCTACCCAGACCGCCCTTTGGGCGCCAACAGAGCAACCTTGCCGGGTGTATCGCATGGATTTGCTAGAACCCGTCGATGCCCCCATGTGGCGGAGGGTGCAATTGGCCCTTCAGGAAGCGGACCAACTCAAGAGCGATTTGGTCTTCATTCGACTGAATACCTACGGTGGACGGGTGGATTACGCCGATAGCATCCGGACCCGCCTTCTTCAATGCCCCCTTCCCGTGGTGGTTTGGATTGATAACAACGCCGCTTCGGCTGGAGCCCTGATCGCTCTCGCCGCCAACCGAATCTACATGAACCCCAGCGCCAGTATGGGCGCAGCAACCGTGGTCAACCAACAAGGCGAAGCCGTCCCCGACAAATACCAATCCTACATGAGGGCCACCATGCGGGCCACGGCCCAAGCTCGTCAGCGCAACCCTCGACTGGCCGAATGCATGGTCGACCCGGACCTCGGCTACCCCGGCGTTGTGGATTCCGGCAAGGTCCTGACCCTTACGGCCTCCGAAGCTGAAAAGCTGGGAATGAGCGACGGGACCGCCTCCAATGCCCAGCAGGTTTTGCGAAGCGTGGGGGTTTCCAAAAGCGTCTTGGTTCAACAAAAATTGGGCCTTTTGGACCGCTTCCTTCAATTTCTACTGAACCCGGCCGTCCAATCCATTCTGATTTTGCTGATGCTGGGCGGGCTGTATTTGGAACTCCAAAGCCCGGGCATCGGCCTCCCCATCGTTGTTTCGGTTCTGGCCGCCGCCCTTTATTTCGCCCCCCTCTACCTGGAGGGCCTGGCAACCTATGCTGAGATCTGGCTGTTTGTGGCCGGGCTGTTGCTATTGGCCTTGGAGATTTGGGTTTTGCCTGGCACCGGCTGGGCCGGAGCCCTGGGCCTCGCAGCTATTTTTCTGGCCCTGGTCACCTCCATGTTGGACAACAAGGGTTTGGAGATGACCCCGATGGGATCCCAACGCGGTTCGGCCTTGGCAACCGCTGTTTTGGCGGTCCTTGTTCCCCTGCTGGCCTTGGGAACCGCTTTTT
>ENA-ORFA01000498-ORFA01000498.1-marine-metagenome-genome-assembly--contig:-NODE-498-length-16708-cov-10.715231_pt1 | contig 16708 bp, 15 predicted proteins | sample MGYA00248621_ERZ508587 | MGnify/ENA primary metagenome ERZ508587 (study PRJEB26250, sample SAMN06266239) | marine metagenome | isolation source: Columbia River Estuary | place: USA:Columbia River... | reverse complement strand
ATCTTTATTGCGCCACCATAGCAAGCAACCCATGTGCGCGAGGTTGGTGAGTCATAAGTTATGCCAATTGGCTCATTGCATGCCTTTATGCTTTGAAATACTTTCATGTCACTTGTGCGCACTTTTGAGATTGTGTTGCTTATAAAATTCACGACAAAGAGCGCGGTTCCATCACTTGAAATTGCGAGGCTTCGAGCAGCTTTTCCAGTTTTCACACTCTTACCGGCTTTGTTATTGAGTAGATCCCACGAAGCAACTTTACCCGATAAATTCATCGTCACGTACATCATTGAGTTATCTGGAGATAAAACAATTGCGCGGGGATTACTGCCTATTGGAATATAAGTTTTTGAAAAGTCTTCTAAATTAATTACGTGGATTTGGTTACCGCCCATTTCTGCAACGTATGCGAATTTCGAGTCATTGCTGACTGCAATACCACGCGGATAACGGCCAATTTTGATTGTCTTAACAACTTTTTGTGAGGCTATAGAGATGACCGTTAGATCATAAGAACACCAGTTGGAGACAAGGACAAATTTATTATCTGGCGTCACCTCCACAACTTTTGGAACAGAGCCAACGGGATAAACGTTATCTATTTCGTACTTGGCTAGGTTGACTCGATAAAGAAAGCTTGTGTCATAACCAGAGGCTGGAGAGCAGATGTCATGGCCTTCACGGTTAAAGCCTTTGCCATACATGGCGTAGTTGGTTACGTATAAATACTTACCATCAGGTGAATAAGCACCCTCTACAGGTGAGCCTTTATAAATTGATGAGTACTTGGAATACCCATATTTAGAGAGTTGAACAGAGTCTGGCACCGTACTAACGAGCTCAAAAGTATTTGCATCATAAATCGTGACGCTGTGTCTGTACATCATGTTGTGAGCACTTACTAGCCCGCTACCGGAGGATCGAACTGACTTAGGTGAAATATTGCCAGTAATGGTTTTGACAAGTGACATCTTGGTATCAGCAGAGACAACCTCACTTTGTGCTGGTGTTGCAATGACACCTAGTGAAGTTATTAATAGAACTGCCAAAAAGCTGCGGCGCATTCACTAACTGTAATGGTAATCACTTAATCGTCGTCGCCTTCATCTCCCCTACCCAGAGGCTCTCTTGCGAGTGGGTTAGTAACCCCAGGAGAAGTTGCTGAGGCTGAGAAGAAACTGGGAAGAATGCACGGGGTTACTGAGTTAATCTAAGGCAGTGAGCACAGTTATGCGGGGCTACCTCGATCTAATGAAGCTTCGAGTGGTTGAACTGCTCCTAGTCTCTACTTTGCCCGCAATGATTTTGGCTGTCAAAGGCCTTCCATCATTTTCCCTGGTTGCAGCCACAATTTTTGCTGGAACATTAGCTGCTGGAAGTGCCAACGCTTTTAACATGGTCATTGAAAGTGATATCGATAAATTAATGGAGCGCACTTCAAAGCGACCAATTGTTACTGGAGTGATTAGCAAAACAAATGCAGCAATATTTGCCACAGTAATAGGCGTTCTTTCTTTAATCATGTTTTGGGTATTCACAACCCCACTTGCAACTTTATTAACTCTAATAGCAATCGTTTTTTATGTTCTTGTTTACACAATGGCACTGAAGCAGAGAACCTCACAAAATATTGTTTGGGGTGGAGTGGCAGGATGCATGCCTGTACTTATTGGTTGGTCTGCAGTAACTAACTCACTTTCAATGACTGCACTTGCATTCTTTATGGTTATCTTTTTTTGGACACCACCACATTTTTGGGCGCTAGCAATTAAATACAAAGATGATTATTCAGCTGCTGGTATTCCGATGCTTCCTGTGGTCGCAACCAAGGCTCGAGTCCACAAAGAGATGTGGTTCCACACAATCATGATGATTGCTAGTTCTATCTGGCTGATTGTTTCTGCAGGACTTCCTTTATGGTCAATGGTTGTAACAGTCCTATTAGGTCTTGTCTTTGCCCGTGAGTTAATTGCATTAAAAGAAGGATCTGAAAACTACGTAAAGACTGCCGCCAAGATATTTCAGTGGTCGATCACTTACTTAAGTTTGCTATCAGTGGTCCTTGTGGCTGCTCAGCTCAGTGTTTGAGCATATGTGGAAGATCTGGCTCTTAATCTCAAATTTTAGGCTCGTTGATAAAGTATTAACAAGTAATTAACTGTGCCTTGATTAATATGGCAGGATTGCACCCATGTCCAATACGGCAATCTCAGTTACAGATTTAAGCAAGAAATACGGGGACCAAGTAGCCGTCTCCCATGCCACCTTTGAAGTTCCTCTTGGAACCATCTGTGGCTTTGTTGGGCCTAATGGCTCGGGCAAGACAACCACAATGCGTATGCTCCTTGGACTTATTACTCCAACTGGTGGCACAGGCGAAATCTTGGGCGAATCAATTAAGCACCCCGAGAAATATTTACCTCGCGTTGGCGCAATGATTGAAGGACCTGCTTTCTATCCAGCATTGAGTGGAAAAGAAAATTTGAATGTATTGGCAACTTTAGGTGGATTTTCAACAGATCGAGTGCAAGGTTTATTGGAACAAGTTGGTTTAGGCGATCGTGGGAAATCTAAGTTCAAGACATATTCATTAGGAATGAAGCAGCGTTTAGGTATTGCAGCTGCATTGTTACCTAATCCAAAGTTGCTAATGCTAGATGAGCCAACAAATGGTTTAGATCCAGAGGGCATTCAAGAAGTGCGTGCACTACTTCGCTCTTTAGCTAATGATGGAACATCAGTATTTGTCTCTTCTCACTTACTTTCAGAGCTTGAATTAATAAGTGATTACTTAGTAATGCTTCGTAAAGGTGAAGTAGTTTTTACCGGAAAAATGACTGATTTGATGCTGAGTCAACAACCAGTGATTATCGCCAAGGGTGCGAGTGAAAATGACTTGGTGAAGTTACTCGCAATTGCCGAACAAGCAGGTCACCCAGCAACTATTCGTGATGGAGCAGTTCACGTGCAGGGACCTGCTGGATGGGCGCTGGAATTTAATCGTGCGGCATTTACCGCAGGAATTACCTTGTCCCAGCTCACCCCGCAGTTGCCTAACCTGGAAGAGACATTCTTTGAAATGACAGGTGACAAATAATGTGGAATGTAGCTTTTGCAGAATTACGCAAACTTCGCCGCCCGACTTTGTTTTTTGGAACTATGGGAGCAGTTGTCTTCTTCAGTGCATTATTTTCATCATTACTATTTCTCCTCATTGATTCCCCACAAGGCAACTCTGATCGTGGTCGCACGCTTGGGCGCGAAGTTCTAGGACTTGCAACAGGTGGAGTTCAAGGCTTTAGCAATGTTGGGGGATTCTTAGGAATTATCGCCCTCTGTGTATTTGCCGCACAAACTGCGCAGGAATACACCTATGGAACTCTTCGTAATTTATTAGTTCGCCAACCCGGGCGCCTTCGTATCTTGCTTGGCAAATTCGTTGCAATGAAGTTATTTGCATTGCTCATGATTGTTTTATCAGCCGTTGTGAGTATTGGTGCTTCTGTGATTTTGGCCCCAGGAGCCGAAGTTTCAACTGATCTTTGGTTTGGCGCTGATGGCCGCCATGCAATCTTTACAACCTTTATAAACGTCACAGTTTCAGTCATAGGCTTTGGCACCATTGGAATGGTGCTTGGCTTGCTACTTCGCTCACCAATTAGCGCGATTTCATTTGGTGTTTTATGGTTGCTGATCGTTGAAAACCTATTAATCGCAGTTAAAAACTCGTGGGAAAAGTGGTTGCCAGGTGCACAGCTCAATGCAATTGCAAGTGGTGGGGGTCCAACTGGGCGTTCAGTAGGAATTGAGTATTCACAAGCACTTCTCGTTGGTGGAATCTATGTCGCAGTTGGGGCAGCGATTGCATCATTCCTATTCGTTCGCCGTGATGTAGCTAATTAGAGACACCAGCACCTAAACCCAGGGTTTTCTAAGGAATACCATTTATTCTTAAGTCCTTCCCCCGGAGGTCTTAACTTGAAAAAATACCGAGCGATCTCACTCGCTCTTGCCCTTGGTCTGACGCTCACAACAGCGCCGGCTCTGGCAAAGACCCCCAAACCAACATTGGCTCAAATTGAAGCGGCGAAAAAAGTCGAAGCTGCAAAGAAAAAAGCTGCTGACGCACAAGCTGCAAAATTAGCTAAAGCTAATCAAAGTCTTAGAACTTTAACTGCAAAAGCAAATGCAGCGACTGCTCTTTATGTGAAAGCCCAAAAAGAATTAGCAGTAGCGGTAGCAGCAGCACGAGCAGCAGCGCAATATGCAGCAGAGACGGCTGCAGCAGTATCAGAGGCACATCGAACTATTGGACGCCTGGCAACAAATGCTTACATCATGGGTGGAAGCATGACCGACATCGAACCATTACTCAGTTCAAACGGGCCACAAGATTTGATTGATCAATTAAGCACCTTAAGTAATTTAGGAGCTAAGAACTCAATTGCCTTAGATCGCTTTAAAGCAGCAGAAGTGATTGCCCGAGCCGCCAAAAAGGCAGCTGATGATGCAAAAGTTGTGCAGGAAACTGCCACCGAAAAAGTAGAAGCCGCAAAAAAAGTTGCTGATGATGCAAAAGCTGAACAAGCTAAAGAAGTTGCAAAACTTCAAAAGGTTCAAGATGCGTTAATGAAGGAGTTATTAAGTGCTAGAAAAGTGAGAACAACTTTAGAACAACAAAGGCAGTTAGCTTTACTTGAAGAATCTCAGGCTAATCAAGCAACACAAACTGTTGGACAAAAAAATGTTTGGCCAAATACTGGCTTCAAGGGGCGCTCGACAAGTAGAACTACACAAGCACAGCGAGATAAAGCTGTGGCATTTGCTAAGACGCAAGTTCTTGCACGAAAGCCATATGTGTGGGGCTCAGAGGGACCAAATACTTTTGACTGCTCTGGTTTAGTTTATGCAGCATATAAATATGCAGGCCTAGGGTGGCCTAATTGGGATCGCCTTAACTCTGCGCTGTATTCGGGCTACACACAGCATGTGTCTCTCAATGATTTAGTACCAGGTGACCTCTTGTTCTATTCCTACAAGGGAACAATCTCAACAATCCACCACATCTCCATTTACGCTGGAAACGGCATGATGTGGGAGGCCAACTCCAAGGACAAAGGCCTGTTGTTCTCAAGTATCTACAGCGTTAAGGGCTTAATGCCATTTGGTGGTCGGGTCTAGTCTTAAGGCATGAGTTCACAGCTGCCAGCAATTCGTAGTGCAGTCCGCCCCTTCCTAGAAAAACTGGAGGCCGGTGATCGCATTGTTGTTGCAGTTTCAGGCGGTGCAGATTCACTTGCACTTGCTTATGCACTCTCACAAGAAGTAAAGAAGTTAGCTCTGCAGTTATCTGCTGTAACAATTGATCATCAACTTCAAAATAAATCTGCTGAACAGGCAAGCGTTGTTGTTGAGCAAATGAGAGAACTTGGAGTTGAGTGCACTGTAATTAAAGTCAATGTTGAAATTACAGAAGGCTTAGAGGCATCTGCGCGCAAGGCGCGCTATGGGGCGTTAGATAATTTACAAGCCGATGCAATTTTCTTAGGCCACACTCACAACGATCAGGCCGAGAATGTTTTACTTGGGTTAGCACGTGGTTCAGGAACACGATCTCTTTCAGGTATGGCAGATGTCAATGGAAGATATGTTCGTCCTTTTCTAACTATTACTCGCCAGCAAACTGAAAGTGTATGTAATGAAATTGGTTTAACTCCTTGGAATGATCCACACAACAAGGATTCACAATTTGCACGAGTGCGCGTTCGCACACAAGCACTGCCTGTTTTAGAGGAAACTATTGGCCCAGGAATTTCAGATGCCCTAGTGCGAAGTGCCCAACTACTTCGAGATGATGCAGATGCACTCGATCAATGGGCAGAAGAAGAAATTATTGGATTAGATCTCCATGATTTGGATTGCACCTACTTACAGGGCCTACCAAGAGCCATTCGCTCTCGAATTATTCGCCGAGCCGTCTATGCCCAAGGCGCCCCATCAGGATCTCTGAGTGCTGAGCATGTGGGAGCTGTTGAGGCCCTGATTTGTGCGTGGAATGGCCAAGGCCCCGCTCATTTACCCGGCGGTGTGAAGGTTGAGCGTTTTTCGGGCAGACTTTCGCTCTCACGTCACCAACCATAGGGAGCACCGTGGATTTAGCAGCAGTCGCAGGCGATATCGAGCGCGTCATTGTCACCGAAGAAGCTTTGCAAGCACGCATTAAAGAACTTGCTGCACAGGTTGATAAAGATTACGCAGGTAAAGATTTACTGCTTATCGGTGTTTTAAAGGGCGCAGTTATGGCTGTTGCCGATCTTTCACGTGCACTACAGCGTCACGTTGAAATGGATTGGATGGCAGTTTCTTCATATGGCTCTGGAACTAAGTCAAGTGGAGTTGTTCGTATTCTTAAAGATTTAGATCGCGACATCACTGGCCGCAATGTTTTAATCGTTGAAGACATCGTTGATTCAGGCTTAACGCTCTCTTGGCTTAAATCTAATCTTGAATCTCGTGGTGTAGGAACTGTTGAGATTCTTTCAATCTTGCGAAAGCCTGAAGCGGCAAAGGTTCATGTGGATGTTAAGTATGTGGGATTTGAAATCCCACCTGATTTTGTTGTCGGTTACGGACTTGATTTTGATGAAAAATATCGCAACCTTCCATTTATTGCTGTGCTTGCCAAGCACATGTATTCATAAGAATTCATTCCCCACGAAACGAGACTATTAAGTTATGACTGACGCTAAGAAATCAAAGAAGAAGAGCCCTGTAAAAAAGAGCTTTTCGGGCAAAGCACCATCTAAGAAGCCAACAACTCGTTCTGGCCGTATTCTTCGTGGACCGTTGTTTTGGATTCTTGTAGCAATATTTGGTGTTTCAGTCTTTGGTCAAATTAGTGCTGCAGGAAATCGCTATACCCAAATCGAAACTTCACAAGCACTTGATGCAATTGCACGCTCTTCAGTGGAGTCAGCAGTCATTGTTGATAAAGATCAAAAGATTCGCTTGATACTTAAGCCAAGTTCTCCAATTAACGGTGCAACAAAGGTAGAAGCCTCATATGTGGCCCGCCAAGAACCCACGATTATCGATGCTTTAACGGGTAATCCACCTACAAAAGGCTGGAATGTAAAGGTCCCATCACAGTCCTTGTTGGTCTCATTCTTGATGTCAATCGTTCCTTTCTTACTTATCGGATTCCTGTTCTTCTGGATGATGAGCCAGGCTCAAGGTGGAAACAAGGTATTCCAATTTGGAAGATCGAGAGCAAAACTTCAAAGTAACGATGTTCCAAAAACAACATTTAAAGATGTAGCTGGCGCTGAAGAAGCAATTGCTGAACTTGATGAGATCAAGGATTTTCTGGCTAACCCAGATAAGTACGGCGCGTTAGGTGCAAAAATTCCAAAGGGTGTTCTGCTCTTTGGTCCTCCAGGAACAGGTAAGACTCTTCTTGCTCGCGCAGTTGCTGGTGAAGCAAATGTTCCTTTCTATTCAATCTCAGGTTCTGATTTCGTAGAAATGTTCGTTGGTGTTGGAGCCGCACGTGTTCGCGATCTATTCAATCAAGCAAAAGAGAATGCACCTGCAATTGTTTTCGTAGATGAAATTGATGCTGTTGGTCGCCAGCGTGGTGCAGGTATGGGTGGCGGTCATGATGAGCGCGAACAAACTCTCAACCAGTTACTAGTTGAGATGGATGGCTTTGAAGAAAATACTAAAGTTATTTTGATTGCTGCAACTAACCGACCAGATGTTTTGGATCCAGCTCTGCTTCGTCCAGGACGCTTTGATCGCCAAATTGCTGTTGATCGCCCAGATCTTAAAGGACGTGAAGCAATTCTTGCAGTGCACGCAAAGGGCAAACCTTTAAGTGATGATGTCAAGCTTGTGGATTACGCACGTCGCACACCAGGATTTACTGGAGCAGATTTAGCAAATGTTCTAAACGAAGCAGCTTTGCTCACAGCGCGTGAAGAAAAGAAGTTAATTACTAACAAAGAACTTGATGAGTCAATTGACCGCGTTATGGCTGGACCGCAGCGTAAATCAAGGATTATGAGTGATTCTGAGCGCCGAGTAACGGCTTATCACGAGGCAGGCCATGCACTTGTTGCACATGCCTTGCCACATACAGATCCAGTTCACAAAATTACAATCATGCCTCGCGGTCGCGCACTTGGTTACACCATGGTGCTACCTGATGAAGATAAGTACTCAACCACGCGCAATGAACTATTGGATCAATTGGCATATTCATTAGGTGGCCGCGCAGCAGAGGAATTGATTTTCCATGATCCTTCAACTGGCGCATCAAATGATATTGAGAAGGCAACTGCGCTTGCCCGTAACATGGTCACGCAATATGGAATGACTGAAGCAATTGGTGCAATCAAACTTGGTGGTGGAAGTACTGAGCCGTTCATGGGTCGAGACTACGGACATCAACGTGACTATTCAGAAAACATCGCAGCCGTTGTTGACCGCGAAGTTCGCACACTTATTGAAAATGCTCATCAAGAAGCATTTGATATTTTGGTTGCAAACCGCAAAATCCTCGATGAGATGGTCCTAGAACTACTTGAAAAGGAAACTCTCAACAAGGACGATATTGCCGTTATCTTTAAAAAGGTTCGTGCAGTCACACCACGTCCAGCCTGGACTGGTTCACCTACTCGAATTCCTTCAACACAACCTCCGGTTGATGTTCCCGAAAGAATTGTTGAAGAAGTAACTGAAACAAAGAAGCCAACACGTCGAAAGAAGTCTGCAAGTGACGATAAGTAAAGTCTCAGTGACCGATGGTCGCGCTTCAGGTCCTTATGACCAAGCGCGCGCAGAAAAAGCTGTGCGCGAACTACTTCTTGCTTTGGGTGAAGATCCAGATCGTGAAGGCCTAAAAGAAACTCCTGCGCGCGTAGCAAGGGCGATGAAAGAAAACTTTGAAGGCCTATGGCAATCACCAGAAGATGTTTTAACTACAACTTTTGATATTGGCCATGAAGAGCTAGTAATTGTGCGTGATATTGAGGTCTTTTCACACTGTGAGCACCACCTAACGCCTTTCCATGGTGTTGCACATGTTGGATATATCCCTAGCGGAAAAATCACTGGGCTTTCCAAGATTGCCCGTTTAGTAGATATGTATTCACGCAGACCACAAGTGCAAGAGCGTCTAACAACACAGATCGCTGATGCGATGGTCGAAATCTTGAACCCACTGGGTGTAATTGTGATTATTGATTGCGAGCATTTGTGTATGTCAATGCGCGGAGTGAAGAAGTCCAATGCACGCACAACAACAAGTGCTGTGCGCGGAGTATTACAAAACACGGCAACTCGTGCTGAAGCGATTAGCTTAATTACAAATCGGTAATCACCATGATTGTCATGGGCATTTTAAATGTCACACCAGATTCATTTGCTGACGGCGGACGCCATAATGATTTCGAAGCAGCAGTAAATCGTGGACACGAAATGTTGGCCGAAGGCGTTGACATCATTGATATCGGTGGTGAATCAACTAAGCCTGGAGTTGATCGAGTGTCAGAGGAAGAAGAACTAGCTCGAGTAATTCCAGTAATAAAGGAGTTAGCAAAAGTTGGTGCACGAATCAGCATCGACACAATGCGAGCCAGTACTGCAAAAGCTGCAATTGAAGCTGGCGCTCAAATCATTAATGATGTCAGCGGTGGATTAGCTGATCCGGATATGTTGCCAACAGCAGCGAAATTAGGCGTGCCATACATAGCGATGCATTGGCGTGGGCACTCTAAGGATATGAATTCACGGGCAGTGTATGGCGATGTAGTTAGAGATGTTATTTCAGAGATGCAGGAGAGAGTCAGTGCAGCTTTAGATGCTGGAATTACTAAAGAGAATTTGATTATTGATCCAGGCATAGGCTTTGCCAAAGATGCCCATCACAACTGGGAAATCATTGATTCCATTGATGAATTCGTGGCCCTTGGCTACCCGGTGTTAATCGGGGCATCGCGCAAGCGCTTTCTTGGCGGAGATAATCCCGATGAGCGCGAAGCAGCAACTATCAAGCTAACTAAACGCCTATCCACATCAGGCATTTGGGGAGTTAGAGTTCACTCTGTGAAACCTCACAAGGAAGTTCTTAACTCATGAGTGATCAGATATTTCTAACTGGTATTGCAGGTTTTGGATATCACGGCCTCTTTGATCATGAGCGCCAAAATGGTCAGGATTTCTTTGTTGATGTCGCATTGACGGTGGATTTAACCGCTGCCTCTAAAAGCGATGAAATTAGTGACACCGTGAATTATGCAGAGATTACGAACTTAGTTGTAACTCACATAACCATAGAACCAGTTAACTTGATTGAGAAATTAGCTGGTCGCATTGCAGATCAGATTCTTCAGGACCACTCTAAAGTTTTAGTAGCTACAGTCACAGTTCATAAGCCACAAGCTCCAGTAGATGCAGTGCTTAAAGATATTGCCGTGCAGGTTACACGTAAGCGATGAAGGCAGTTATTGCACTCGGTGCAAATATTGGAAATCCAAAAGAGAATCTAGATATCGCGGTGGCTCTGTTGAAAGAAGCTACTGACTTTCGAATTGTCTCTTCTTATTACTCCACAGCACCGGTGGGTGGGCCAGAACAGCCTGACTATCTCAATGCTGTCTGCATTGTTGAAAGTGAATTACCAGCAACAGATTTGCTTTCACTTTTGCAGGGTATTGAAAAATCTATGGGGCGAGAGCGAATTGAACGCTGGGGACCAAGAACTATTGATTTAGATCTTATTCAATACGGTTCACTATTAAGTAAAAGTGAAGAGCTAGAACTTCCACATCCACGGGCGCATGAGCGTCGCTTTGTTTTAGAGCCTTGGTTTGAAATAGAACCCGATGCCATCCTGCTTACACATGGGAAAATAAGCCAGCTTTTGGAACAATTGCCTAAGTAAGCGTAAACTTTTCACATCTTGCCCGGTACCTGAAAGGACTGGAGCCACACGATGACTGTATTAGTGCCAACTATGGGCGCCTTGCATAAAGGCCACCAAGCGTTGATTAAGCGTGCTCGCAGTATGAGCAAAGAAGTTGTTGTGAGTATTTTTGTTAACCCACTTCAATTTGAAAATACAGATGATCTTAAAAACTATCCACGAAGTCCCGAAAGAGATATCCAGTTAGCAACTTTGGCTGGTGCCACAGAAGTGTGGATGCCTGAGTATGAAGAGATTTATCCAGCTGAGATTAAGAAGTTAAGTGCAGGCCCATTAGGTGCGCTCTATGAGGGCCAATCTCGTCCTGATCACTTTGATGGTGTTGTAACAGTTGTTAATCGCTTATTTGAAATTGTTAAACCAGAATCAGCAGTCTTTGGAGAAAAAGACTTTCAGCAATTAGCAATCATTAAAGCCATGAAGAGCAAAGTGGAGATTATTGGAGTGCCAACCGTTCGCGAATTTGATGGCCTTGCCCTTTCTTCTCGCAATGTTCGCTTGAGTGAACAAGGACGAGTAAGTGCCAATGTCATTCAAAGAGCTTTGGCTGCAGCCCATTTGGCACCAAGTGTTGTTATTGCTCAAGAGATCATTGATTCAACGCTTGCTACTGAGACTGGATTTAAAAAGGACTATGCAGCAATTATCGATGAAGATTCATTTGAAATAGCAAGTGATCAAACCCGCAATAAACGGGCAATTATTGCGGGCTGGATAGATGGAGTTCGATTGATTGACAACATGAAAATGGGAGAGGGGCGTTAAGTGTTACTAACAATTGATGTGGGTAATACCAATACCGTACTGGGAGTTTTCAAAGGGGATGAATTAGTGCGCTCATGGCGCGTTAAAACAGATCCACGCAGCACAGCTGATGAACTCTGGTTGCAATACCGCTCACTTGTGGATGGCTATGAAATTACTGGCTTATCAGTGTGTTCAACTGTTCCAGCTACTTTGCGAGAACTGCGCTCCATGATTGATGATTATTTCTCAGAAACAAGAGTGACTATTGTTGAACCTGGAATCAAAACAGGTGTGCCACTTCTAGTTGATAACCCAAAAGAGATTGGCGCTGACAGAATCGTTAATACATTGGCGGCACACACCCTTTTCGGTGGTCCAGCAATTGTGGTTGATTTTGGTACTTCTACTAATTTGGATGTTGTTTCACCTAAAGGTGAATTCCTAGGAGGTGCACTCGCCCCAGGAATTGAGATCTCTGTTGATGCCCTAGCTGCTCGCGCTGCTCAACTTCGTAAAGTTGAATTAGTTCGCCCAAAGAATGTAATTGGTAAGAACACAGTTGAAGCTCTTCAATCCGGAACAATCTTTGGATTTGCCGGACAAGTAGATGGATTAGTCGATCGTATTTCAGCTGAACTTCTTGAAAGCTATTCACAAGCGCCAACAGTCATCGCCACAGGTGGCTTAGCCCCGCTGATAATTGGTGTTTCTGAAACTATCGACCATCATGAGCCAGATTTAACGCTCATTGGCCTTCGTTTGATTCACGAACGAAATGCCTAACTCGGTAGACTTCGCCTCATTATGAGCACAGAGAACGCACCTATTGAAGAGGATCTGCCAGAGCAGCTTCGCATCCGCCGTGAAAAGCGTGCATCGCTACTAGAGGGTGGAACGCAGCCATATCCAGTCTCTGTGCCAAGAACTAAAACTTTAAAAGAAGTTCGCGAAAAGTATTCAGCCCTTGAAATCGATGTTGCGACGGGTGATATCGAATCCTTAACAGGTCGCATTATCTTCAAGCGCGACACAGGAAAGCTTTGTTTTGCAACCCTTCGCGAAGGCGATGGAACTGAACTACAAGCAATGTTCTCACTGGATAAAATTGGTCAAGAATCGATTGACTCCTGGAAATCAGATATTGATTTAGGTGACATTGTTTCTGTTACCGGTGAAATCATTACATCAAAGCGCGGAGAACTTTCTATTCTTGCTAACTCATGGAAGTTAGCTTCTAAATCTCTTCGCCCACTTCCAAATGATCACAAGCCAATGTCTGAAGAGACACGTGTTCGCATGCGTTATGTGGATTTGATTGTTCGCCCTGAAGCTCGCAGTAATGCACGTTTGCGTCCGCAGGTCATGCGCTCACTTCGCGAAACTTTCCATAACCAAAACTTCATTGAGGTAGAAACACCGATGCTGCAGGTTATGCATGGTGGTGCAGCTGCTCGACCATTTAAATCTTTCTCTAACGCCTATGACATGGATCTTTACCTACGTATTGCTCCAGAGCTCTTTCTTAAGCGCTGTGTTGTTGGTGGAATAGAGCGCGTATTTGAAATTAATCGAAATTTCCGAAATGAAGGTGCTGACTCTTCTCACTCACCAGAGTTTGCAATGATCGAGAGCTATCAGGCATACGGTGATTGGCGCAGCATTGCTGACTTAACTCGTGAGCTAGTTCAAAACGCTGCAATGGCAGTTGCTGGTTCACACGTTGTTACCCACCATGATGGTCGCCAAGCAGATCTAGGTGGAAAGTGGCGCGAAATATCCTTATACGACGCTATCTCTGAAGGCGTTGGCCAAAGCGTTACTGCACTTACCCCTATTGCTGAACTAAAAACAATTGCCACAAAGCTGGGAATGAAGATTGATCCAAAGTGGATAACAGGCAAGTTAGCTGAAGAAATCTTTGAGCATGTTGCTAAAGATCAGTTGATTGCACCTACTTTTGTGATGGGTTTCCCAGTTGATACATCTCCACTTGTTCGTGCACACCGTGATATTCCTGGTGTGGCAGAAAAGTGGGATCTCTATGTTGATGGTTTTGAGTTAGCAACTGGTTACTCAGAGTTAATTGATCCAGTTATTCAGAGAGATCGCTTAGTTGAGCAGGCAACACTTGGTGCTAAGGGAGATCTTGAAGCAATGCAAGTAGATGAAGATTTCTTGCGCGCTATGGAGTTTGGAATGCCACCTATGGGTGGAATGGGAATGGGCGTTGATCGTTTGTTAATGGCGCTAACTGGACTTGGAATTCGCGAGACTATTTTGTTCCCATTAGTAAAGCCTGAGGTTGAGTAAGAATGGTTCTTGTTCGCCCTGCAAAAACTAATGACGTGAAAGCTATTCGCGCACTTGTTGATTCCTATGCAGCCCCTGGGCAAATGCTCTCAAAGGAAACAGTGACATTGTATGAAAGCGTTCAAGAATTTATCGTTGCTGAAGTAGATGGTGTAGTTGTTGGTTGCGGAGCACTTCACATTCTTTGGGAAGATCTTGCAGAAGTTCGCACCATGGCTGTTAAGAAAGAGCTCAATCGCCAAGGTATTGGTCATAAAATTTTGGAAGCGATTATTAAACGTGCTGGTGAAGTAGGCGTAGAAAAGCTTTTCTGCCTAACTTTCCAAACTGAGTTCTTTGGGGCCCATGGCTTTGAAGTCATTGAGGGAACCCCGGTTAACCCAACGGTCTATGCCGAGCTTCTGCGCTCCTATGACGCCGGTGTGGCTGAGTTCTTAGATCTTGAATCAGTGAAGCCAAATACCCTGGGCAACACCCGAATGCTCAAGAAACTGGCCTAGATATAGCCTCACCCGGGCATAAATGACCCAGTTATTGGGTTGTAAAAGACAGTAGCAATCCACCTCGCGAGCGTAAGCCTGTAGGTATTAGGCTAAAGATAAGAGACAAAGGAAGAGAGCCCCGCCCATGTTTGAGCGCTTTACAGATCGAGCCCGCCGAGTCGTTGTGCTGGCTCAAGAAGAAGCACGCATGCTCAATCACAACTACATCGGCACAGAGCACATCCTGCTTGGCTTAATTCATGAAGGCGAAGGCGTTGCAGCAAAGGGTCTCGAGTCACTTGGCATTTCACTTGAAGGCGTTCGCGCGCAAGTAGAAGAAATTATTGGTCAAGGACAACAAGCACCAAGTGGTCATATTCCTTTCACACCACGTGCAAAGAAAGTTCTAGAACTATCACTTCGTGAAGCTCTACAACTTGGTCACAACTACATCGGCACAGAACATATTTTGCTTGGTCTTATTCGCGAAGGTGAAGGCGTTGCCGCACAGGTTCTTGTAAAGCTTGGCGCAGACCTCAACCGTGTTCGTCAACAAGTTATTCAATTGCTTTCTGGTTACCAAGGTAAAGAAGCAGTACAAACTGGTGGACCAGCAGAGGGCACACCATCAACATCATTAGTTCTTGATCAATTCGGTCGCAACCTCACACAAGCTGCCCGTGAAGGAAAGCTTGATCCAGTTATTGGTCGCGAAAACGAAATCGAACGTGTGATGCAAGTTCTTTCACGTCGCACAAAAAATAACCCAGTTCTTATTGGTGAACCAGGTGTTGGTAAGACTGCAGTTGTTGAAGGTCTTGCCCAAGCAATTTACAAAAATGATGTTCCAGAGACTTTGAAAGATAAGCAGGTTTATTCACTTGATCTTGGCGCACTTGTTGCAGGTAGCCGCTACCGTGGAGATTTCGAAGAGCGCTTGAAGAAGGTATTAAAAGAGATTAAAACCCGCGGAGACATCATTCTTTTCATCGATGAAATCCACACACTTGTAGGAGCGGGAGCTGCAGAAGGTGCAATTGATGCTGCCAGCATCTTGAAGCCAATGCTTGCTCGCGGTGAACTACAGACAATCGGTGCAACAACTCTTGATGAGTATCGCAAGCATGTTGAAAAGGATGCAGCCCTTGAGCGCCGCTTCCAACCAATTCAAGTAAAAGAGCCATCAGTTGCTCACACCATTGAAATCTTGAAGGGTCTTCGCGATCGCTACGAAACTCACCACCGCGTTTCAATTACAGATGGTGCGCTAGCTGCGGCAGCAAACCTTGCTGATCGCTATGTTTCAGATCGTTTCTTGCCAGATAAGGCAATCGATTTAATCGATGAAGCAGGCTCACGTCTTCGCATTAAGCGCATGACTGCTCCAGCTGAACTGCGTGAATTTGATGACAAAATCGCAAGTGCCCGCAAGGAAAAAGAGTCTGCAATTGATGGACAAGACTTTGAATTAGCAGCATCTCTTCGCGATAAGGAAAAAACCCTTATCACTGAAAAGCATGAAGCTGAAAAGAATTGGAAAGCAACTGACCTAGATAAGGTAACTGAAGTTGATGAAGAACTCATTGCTCAGGTGCTTTCAATCTCAACTGGTATTCCAGTCTTTAAACTTACAGAAGAAGAAACTGCACGACTTCTTCGTATGGAAGATGAACTACACAACCGTGTTATTGGACAAGACCAAGCAATTAAGGCGCTCTCACAAGCCATTCGCCGCACACGCGCAGGTCTAAAGGATCCACGCCGTCCAGGTGGATCATTTATCTTCGCTGGTCCTTCAGGTGTTGGTAAGACTGAACTTTCTCGCACACTTGCTGCATTCCTATTCGGTGATCAAGATGCGTTGATTCAACTTGATATGTCTGAGTACTCAGAGCGTCACACCGCTTCACGTTTGTTCGGTGCACCTCCAGGATATGTTGGATATGACGAGGGTGGACAGCTCACTGAAAAGGTTCGCCGTCGCCCATTCTCAGTTGTTCTCTTCGATGAAATCGAAAAGGCACACCCAGATATCTTCAACTCACTTCTACAAGTACTTGAAGAAGGTCACCTAACAGATTCACAAGGCCGAAGGGTAGATTTCAAGAACACTGTCATCATCATGACGACAAACCTAGGTACTCGTGACATCTCTAAGTCACTCGGGCTTGGCTTTGCTAAC